>Ga0226835_1000458_pt1 | contig 46341 bp, 36 predicted proteins | sample LAC_MetaG_1_FD_163627 | JGI IMG/M metagenome (GOLD analysis project Ga0226835, IMG submission 163627) | Anaerobic ammonium oxidizing microbial communities from anammox membrane bioreactor (MBR) in UC Berkley, California, United States -... | ecosystem: Engineered > Bioreactor > Anaerobic >...
AACAACGGCTGCGTAATCATGCCGAAAACAAAAAACACGACAAACGCAATCGGCAAAATTGGCAGAACGACCAACGTCAAGGCGTGATTGGTGAACCACAAAATCAAGAGCGCGGCGACCAACAGCACAATGGATTGCATCGCAATCACCATGCCTTGTCCGAGAAACAAACGCACCTTTTCCACGTCGTCCGTCGCGCGAATCATCAACTGTCCCGTCTGATTGCGGTCGTGATAACTGAACGAGAGACGTTGAATTTTCGCAAACAACTCGCTGCGAAAATCGAACGCGACGTTTTGCGAAATGCGTTCGGCGTTGAACGATTGAATGAACGCAAAAATCGCGAGCAGCACGGCGAAAACTACAATCGCTCCCATCGCCGTCACCAAATCTTTGTTTGCGCTGCCGGAGGTTTGCGTCAATTGCTCGACAGTCATGTTGAGCTGTTGCGCCGCCATCGCCTGAATGTTGGCGGGCAGCTTGAGAATTTGGTTCGCCGCGAACGCATTCGTCACCGTATCAATAATGCTTTGCACCAACTGCGGCACGAACAACTGCGCCGCCGTCGCAATAAACAAAGAGCCGTACGCCAAAAACAACAACCACCGATATTTGCTCATGTAACGGATGGCGCGCCCCAGCGTTTTGAAATCCAGCTTGGCTTTCGGCTGTCCGCCGCGCGCTCCGTTTCTTGTTTGTGTCGCTTGCATATGTATCGAAAATCCCCGTTTCTATCGTCGTTCAAAAAATATTTTGGAAGATGGCGCTTTTTTGCGAGGCGCTCGCGCTCCATTTCAACGCGCCAAACTGCACGCCAAGCCCAAATCCCAAGCCCGGTTGCTCTTTCCTGTCAATCCTCACGGCAGTCCGCGAATTTGCGGAATCCGCCAATAAACCAAAATCGCGACGAGGAGCGAAATGCCCGCGCCCAACATGACGGTGAACGGTTCGCCGAAATGTTCCGCGATAATGCCCGCGCCCAACGCGCCGAGCGGCATGAAACCAAAAAAGGTCAAGGAATAAATGGACATGACGCGCCCGCGCAAATCATCATCCACCATTTGCTGAATCAAGATATTTGCCAAATTAAATAACGCCATAAAACCCCACCCGACGGCGACGAGCGACAACAAGGACAGCGGCACATTCGTGATATTGGCAAAAATCAAGAGCGAGACCGGAAACACAAACATGCCCAGCGTCAAGAGTTTGCCTTTGCTGCGCGTGCGGCCCATGCCCGCAATCATCAGCGCCGCAATTAACGCGCCCGCGCCGCGCGCCGATTGCATCAAACCATTCGTCGTCGCGTCGCCGCCCAAAACCGACACCGACCACGCGGGAATCAGCGTGACGAACGCCAACCCAAAAAGACTCGTCGCAATCGCAACGCCGACGATGGTCCGAATATACAAATGGCCCGCCACATACCGCAGCCCATCGCGCAATTCCGCCGCCGCCGAACGCGTGCGCGCTTTGATGGGCAAGGGTTTTATCTTCATCAATAACAGCGCCGCAATGACAAAGAGAAATGAAATGCCATTCACCGTAAAACACCACGCGGGCCCCAATAGCGCGTACACAATGCCCGCCACCGAAGGCCCAATCACCGTTGCCATTTGGAACATGGTCGAGTTGAGCGCAATCGCATTGCTCAAATCTTCGCGGTCCACCATTTCCAAAACAAATGCTTGCCGCGCCGGCGCATCAAAAGCATTGGCGATGCCCAAAAAAAACGCCAGCGCGACGATTTGCCACGGCTGAATCAAGCGCGTGAACGTGAGCGCCGCCGACGTGAACGCCAACAACATCATAATGGACTGGGTAATGATGAGCAGCGTACGGCGCGGAAAACGGTCCGCCACCACTCCGCCAAACAACATAAACAGCCAGGACGGAACGCCTGCCGCGAAACCGACATATCCCAAATACGCGGGGGAATGAGTCAACTCATAGACCAAAAATCCTTCGGCGGTGGCTTGCATCCACGTGCCGACCACCGAGCCGAGTTGGCCCATGAACCACAAACGATAGTTCGGATATTTCAGCGCGCTAAACGTGGCGCTCAAATTAAAACCGCGCCGCGCTTCGATGGCGACGCCGTCGGCAATGCGCCGCTGCACTTGCGGCGCGGGGTCGGCTGTTTGTTTTTGTTTCGTCGAACTTGGCCCCATCTCCCAATCCAATGGCGCGGCAACGCAGCTAACGCAAAGCCCTTTGCGGCGCAAGGGAGACCCGCAAGGTTTTCAAAATGCGGCGCGCAAGCGCTTGCCCGAAAACCCTGCGGGTCTAATCCTTGAAGCAAATCGGAATTTGCGCTAGGCGCGCGGCAGCGTTTCCAGAATTTCCTTGTATCCTTCGCGAAACGTGGGATATTTCAATCGCACGCCCAACTCGTTTTTGATTTTATTGTTCAAACAAAAATAATTGCCACTGACCAAACCAATGACATTTTCACTCATCGGATATTGACGTTCGCCCGCCAGCGCGTTCATAGCGCGCCCAAACACGCCAAACGCGCGCGCCGCGTTCAGTTCCAGCGCCAATGGCATCGTCGCGCCCGTCACCGCCGCGAGCTCTTGGAAAAATTCGCGCTGTATCGTCGGCAAATCATCCGCCGCGAGATAGACGCTATCCGGCGTCGCGCGCTCTAGTGCCGCCAAGAAAACCTGAACCAGATCGGCGACATGAATTCGACTCGTCCAATTTTCGCCGCCGTTCAACAAACGAATGCGCCCCTCGCGCAGCGCCGCAAGCGCATCACGGCCCGGACCGTAAATACTCGCCACGCGCACCGCGATCGCGGGAACATTCTCGCGCGCCAAATTCTCCGCGTCCACCGTCATCTTGCCCAACGCGTACGCGGGTTTGAGCGGCGAATTTTCATCCAGCCGCGCCGTCGCGGCGGGAAAACCGTACACCGATAGATTCGACGCCCAAATATATTTTTTCAGCGCGGCGCGGTCCACGTTGCGAAAAAGATTGCGCGCGCCGTCGGTCATTATTTTTTTCGCTTCGGGCGGGTCGAGCCGACAACTCGCGGCGAGATTGAAAATAACTTCCACCTCGTGCGCGATGCCCTGCAAACTTGCGGCATGCAGCAAATCGCCCACGCGCAATTCCATGCCCTCTTTTTCCAACGGAATGCCGCGCTCGATTTGACGCGCCAGCCCGCGCACGCGATGACCGCGCTCGAGCAGCGCGCGAACCAGATGCGAACCCGCGTATCCCGTCGCGCCGATTACTAGAATGTTCATAGCGTCAACTCGAATCCAAAAATCACCGCCGCCCGCGCGCGCTATTCATACCGCAGCGCGTCAATCGGATGCAGCGCGCTCGCGCGCCAAGCCGGATACAATCCAAAAAATAATCCGACGCCGACCGAAAAACCGACCGCCAACAACACCGCGCCGACCTGAATCACCGTCGTCAACACGCCCGTTCGATTTACCAATTGCGCGATGCCCACGCCCAATAAAATGCCGACGACGCCGCCGCTCAAACTCAACACGACGGCTTCCATCAAAAATTGAAATAGAATATCGCGCCGTTTCGCGCCCACCGCTTTACGAATGCCAATTTCGCGCGTGCGCTCGGTCACGCTGACGAGCATGATATTCATAATCCCGATGCCGCCGACGAGCAGCGAAATTGCCGCAATCGAACCGAGAAAAATCGTGAGGATGCTCGTGATTTGCGAGAGCGCGCCGAGCAAATCGTTTTGACTCATTACCGAAAAATCATCTTGTTGAAATTTGATGCGGTGCCGTTGGCGCAGCTCTTGCGTAATTTGCGAAACCGCCTGCGCGCTGCGTTCTTCGCTGCGCGCCGACGCGTAAATGACCGATACGCGGCGCTGTCCGTTCACCGTCAACGATTGATTGCCAAACAAACGCGCCTGCGCGGCGCGAATAGGCACAAAAATTACGTCGTCTTGATTTTGTCCAAAAAAACCCGTGCCGCCTTTTTCTTGCATCACGCCAATCACTTTGAACGGCACGCGATTGATTTTGATCGTCTTGCCGATGGGGTCTTGATTTTCAAACAACTGTTTCGCCGTCGCTGTACCCAACACCGCGACGCGCGCGAGCGTTTCGTCATCGCGCCAATCAATGAAACGCCCGCGCCCGACGTGAAAATTTCGCACCTCTTGAAAATCGGGCGTCGTGCCGGTCACCGCCGTATTGGTATTGTTGCCGCCCGCGACGACCTGAACATTCGCCTGAAACACGGGCGCGATGCGCGCGACATCGGGACAACAGGTCGAATCCAGCAGCGCGTTCGCGTCCTCCAACGTCAACGTCGCCGCGCTGCCGATGGCAGAGCGCACGCCATTCTGTTGAAAACTGCCGGGAATGATAAACAACACATTCGAGCCGATGGACTGCACCTGCTGCGTAATCGCCGCGCTCGCGCCCTCTCCCACCGCGAGCAGCGCAATCACCGCCGCGACGCCGATAATGACGCCCAACATCGTCAACCCCGCGCGCATTTTATTTGCGCCGAGCGAACGAAATGAAATGCGAAACGTTTCAACCGGATTCATTGCGCGTTGGTATCGTCGCTCGCCGAATTGTTTCCGCCAAAACCGCCCAAGCGCGGCGCGTTCGTCGAAATCGCCGTCGTCACAATTTGCGCGCCCGGCTGCAAGCCGTCCAAAATTTCCGTGAATTGGTCGTTGGACAAACCGAGCGTCACAACCACATCTTTCGGTTCGCCATTCGCCAAAATCGTCACGAGCCGTTTGCTGCCCTGCGCGCGAATCGCGCGCGTGGGAATGAGCAAAACATTTTCCTTGCGCGCCACCTGCACATTCGCGTTCGCCGTCATGCCCGGTTTGAGCGCGAGCGCGCTCGGCGTCACATCCACCAACACCTGATAATTCACCACGCCTTGCAGCGTTGTCGCCGCCGGCGCTATTTCGCGCACCACGCCCGTGACCGCTTGGTCAGGAAACGCGTCAAGATCCAAAACGACGGGCTGCCCAACTTGGACGCGCGGAATGTCCGTCTCGTCAATGCTCAACGCGATGCGTAAATGCGCCAAATCCGCCAGCGTGAGAACAGCGCGGCCAGCCGGCACAAATTCGCCCGGCGCCAAATCGAGCGCCGTCACCACGCCCGCTATCGGCGCGACGAGCGTCGCTTCCGTCACGCGCTGCCGCGCTAAATCGCGCGCCGCTTGCGCGGCGGACACATTCGCTTCCGCTTGCGCGAGGTCTTGGGTTGTCGGCGTCAAACGTTCCAACGCGTCTTGCGCCTGTTTGATTTGCGCCTGCGCGCGCGCCAAGTTTTCTTGCGTCGGCTGCAAACGCTGCAAAGCGTCTTGCGCTTGCTGAATTTGGGCTTGCGCCGCTTTTAATTGCGCGTCGGTGGGATTGAATTTGGCGTTAAAGGCGTTCAACGCTTTTTGATAATCCAATGTCGCCGTTTGCAATTGCAGACTCTGCGGCAATTGCGCGCTGTTCGGATTCGACGCGCCGCCCACGCGGTCGTACGCCGCTTGCGCGTTCGCCAACGCGGCTTGCGCCTTGTCCAAATCCGCTTTAGCGATTGCCAATTCCGTCGCGTCCGGTTTGAGCAATTTGTCGTACTGCGCGCGCGCCGAAGCGAGATTGGCTTGCGCGGCGGCGACGGCGCTGGCGGACGGATTTTGTAACGCGTCCAAAGCGGCTTGCGCGGAATCCAGATTCGCTTGCGCCGCCGCGCGCGCGGCGGCAGTCGGACCCTGTTTCAATTTTTCCAAACTCGCCTGCGCGGCTTGTAGATTCGCCTCTGCCTGTTTCAATTGCAAGCCCAACGCGGTCGCGTCCAATTTCGCCAACGGCTGGCCCGCTTGCACCGTGTCGCCGCGCTGCGCCAAAATTTCCGCGACATTGCCATTCGTCAAAAACGCGAGCGTCGTTTCGGTTTGCGGTTCCAGCGTCCCCGTCGCGCTAACCGTCGCAATCAAGGCGCCAATTTCCGCCGTCGCTACATCGGACGCGCTGTATTGCGGACGCGCCGTCGCCGCATTATTGATTTGCGTCCACACAAGCCAGGCGATTACGCCAACCAAAATGATGGCGCCGCCGACAATGATCCAATGCCGCTTCACTTGACGGTCTCCAGTTTGTCGAGAAACGCCGACAACAATTTTATAAAATGCTCTTGGTCGCGCGCCGCCAGATGCGTCAGCGCATGACGGTAATACTCGCGCCGCTGTTCTTTGATGCGCCGCGCGAATGCGCGCCCTTGCGCCGTCACATGCACGCGCACCTGCCGCCGGTCCTGCTGATTTCCAAATTCGCGCCGCACCAAATCCTGCTGCTCCAACCGGTCCACATAGCCGGTCGTCGTCGCGTTCGGCAGGTCCAGCGCCTGCGCCAATTCCTTCATCGGACACACGTCGTCGTGTTTGAGCAGCTGCATCAACAACATGAACGGCACAACGTCGAGTTCATAGTCCGCCAATGCCTGCTTGAGCCAGCGGCGCTCGGTCCACATCAGACGCCGTAGCGCGCCGTCCAACTGTTCAAACAAATTTTGTTCGTGCGCGGCGGCGGGCGGATTTTTGGGATGCGGGACAGAAGAATGAGCTTTCATCTTGACCAATCTCGGTATATTTCGATGTTCGAAATATATCACTCTAGTAATATATTGTCAATGAAACAAAATGTGGGAATTTCCCATTTTGCGTCAGCGTAAGAGAACGCTTCCTATCACCGCCAATAATAAAAATTTCCCCTCGCCCTTTGGGAGAGGGGGTAGGGGGTGAGGGGTGAGGGAAAGGGGGTAGGGGGTGAGGGAAAGGGGGTAGGGGGTGAGGGGTGAGGGAAAGGGGGTGAGGGGGTGAGGGGGGGTGAGAGGTTATTTTCGAGTCAGCGCAGGATTTCTTCCTACGCGAGTTAAAGAACGCTTTCTATGCGAAATTGTTCCAGCCAGCGCAGCAAAATCCGCTTGAACTCGGTCGGTTGTTCCCGCAGCGCCAAGTGTCCCGCGTTGTCAATGAGCTGCAATTCCGCGCCCGCGATATGTTGCGCGAGAAATTCCGAATATCTTGGCGGCGTCATTTTGTCCGCCGCGCCGCAAACGACCAGCGTCGGCGCGCGCATTTCGCCCAAACGCGCGCGCACATCAAACGCGTCGCACGCGGCAAAATCGGCATAGAGGATTTGAGCGCCCGTCGCCATCAAGGTCGCCGCGCTCGTTTCAATCAACGCGTCCGCCGCTTGCGAGCTATAAAAATTGGCTGCCAGCGCGCGCGCGGTATTTTCAAAATCGTTTTGAATGCCGTCCAAAAATTGCGGCGCGACGCGCAAGCGCGCGCCCGTGCCGACCAAACCCAAACCCAAAACGCGCGTCGGAAATTCTAGCGCCAGCGTTTGCGCGATGGCGCCGCCCATTGAAATGCCGACAAAAATCGCGCGTGCGATTTCCGCCGCGTCGAGAAATTCTCGCACGACGTTTGCATAATCGAGAATGGTCGCGCAACCGCTGCCGCTTGAGCGGCCGTGCCCAGGCAAATCCAGCGCGTACGCGCGCGACGCGTTCGCCGCCGCGACGAGCGCGTCGTTCCACAACAAATGATTGTCGCCCGCGCCGTGAATAAACACAAGCGGCGCGCCGTGTTGCCCGCGCGCCGCGTAGTAAATTGTTTGATTCGGAATCGAAATGGTCGGCATATCTTTTTTAGGCGAACGCTTTTTCCAGCGCGGAATATCCTTGATGTTCCAAATCCGCCAAAAACTTTTCCACTTCCATCGCCGCCATACTGCCATAACCCGCCGAAATCACCGCTTGTTTGAAAATGTGGTCGTGCGCTTCGCCCGCCGCCAAGACGCCGGGAATTTTAGTGTGCAGGCGTTCGTTCACGCGCAAATAGCCCTCGTCGTCCATATCCAATTGACCGACAAACAATTGCGTATTGGGAATGTGACCGATGTACACAAAGAGTCCTTGCACCGGCAATTGACTCGCCGCGCCCGTACGCACATTGATTAAATCCACCGCGTCGAGCGCGCCGTCGCCGTGTATTTTTTCGACGATGCTGTCCCACACAAAATTGATTTTCGGATTCTCTTTGGCGCGCGCTTGTAAAATGGGCTGCGCGCGCAATTGACTGCGGCGATGAATGATATGCACGCGCGCGGCAAAACGCGTCAGGAACAAACCTTCTTGCAGCGCGCTGTCGCCGCCGCCAATGACCGCCACTTCTTTGCCGCGAAAGAAAAACCCGTCGCAGGTCGCGCAGTACGAAACGCCGCGTCCCGTCAATTCCAATTCGCCCGGCACGCCCAAACGCCGCGGCGACGCGCCCGTCGCAATCACCACGCTTTTGGTTTCATAGCGCGCGCCATTTTCCGTCTCCAAGACAAAGGGATGCGTTTGAAAATCTACACGCTGCACATGGTCGGACTCGAAACGCGCGCCGAATTTTTCAGCTTGCTGTTTCATCAATTCCGTCAATTCGGGCCCGGTGATACCATCGGGGAATCCCGGATAATTTTCCACTTCATTCGTCAACGCGATTTGTCCGCCAAATTCATTGCCGCTAATCAAAAGCGGATTCAAATTCGCGCGCGCCGTGTACAGCGCGGCGGTCAAGCCCGCCGGTCCCGAACCAATGATAATTACGTTTTCTGTCATGCGTATTCCCTCAAAAAATATCCGCTGCCCCGACAGATTCATTCCGTCGCGCGCCGCATCTCGCCGCGCGCAAAAAAAATCGCGCTTGCGGCGACGATGGCGGCGGTTTCCGCGCGCAAGATGCGCGGGCCCAATGTAACGCTGCGCGCGCCATGCGCTTGCGCCATCTCGATTTCTGACGCGCTCCATCCGCCTTCCGGCCCGACAAAAAGATGAATCGTTTGCGTCGGCGCGTCGTCCAGCGCGCGCCGCAAATCCCACGCCGTTTCATTTTCCCACAAGATAAAAATTTTACCGCCATCCGTTTGCGCGACGGCGAGCGCGGCGTCAAGGGCTTGGAGCGTTTGAAGGCGCGGTATCTTACCTCGCCCCGCCTGTTCCGCCGCTTCGGTCACAATCTGCATCCAGCGCGCGAATTTTTGTTGGCTCGCCCCATGCGTCACCGCGCGCGCGGTGCGGATTGGCGTAAACGCGGCGATGCCCACTTCCGTCCCCTTTTGCAAAACCCATTCCAGCTTGGCGGCTTTGAGCAGCGCCTGATACAAATAAATTTGGGTCGCGGGTTCGCCGCGCGCCGCGCGCCGCTCGATAATTTCGCCGTGCGCGCGTTCGGGCAAAACATTCCGCAACGCCACACGATATTCGCCGCCGCGATTATCGAGGACAAGGATTTCCTGCCCCGCGCGCATCCGCAGTACCGCGCGCAATTGATGCGCCTGCGCGGCGCTAAAAAAAACCGCGTCGCCGCGAATCGAATCCGGCGCGACAAAAAAACGGTGCGTCATGGACTCTGCGGCGCGGGACGGTACGCCATCGCCAGCCAATCCGCCTCTTGACATTTTTCGACGAGCGTCAGATTGTGCGCCGCCATCGCCTGTTCGACCAAGTGAGCGCGTTCGACCAAAATACCCGAACCGATAAATACGCCGTCGCTTTTCAAGTGAGCCCGCAGCGCGGGCGTCAGTTCCGCAATCGTATCCGCAAAGATATTGGCGACGACCAGATCGTATGGATGCACGGCGGACGAAATAGTTACGCTGGCGCGCGAAACGCGTACTCGCTCTGTCAAACCGCTCGCCGCGATATTTTTCTGCGCGGTCTCGACGGCGATGGGGTCAATGTCGCGCGCGTCCACAAACGCCGCGCCGAGTTTCGCCGCGCCGATGGCGAGAATCCCCGAACCCGTGCCGACATCCAAGACCGTCATGCCGCGCGTCACATATTTTTCCAGCAGCGCCAAACATAAACGCGTCGTCGGATGCAAGCCCGTGCCGAACGCCATGCCGGGGTCGAGTTCAATCACAATCTCGTCGGCGCGCGGCGTATAGGCGAGCCACGACGGTTTAATGACGGTGCGCGCGCCGACGTGCAGCACGGTATAAAATTTCTTCCACGCGTGCGCGTAATCTTCTTCCGCCAATTCGCGCGTTTCGAGTTCGCCGACCGGGCGCAGCATCGAGTATGCCCACACCGCGCGCTCGATGGCGCGCTGTTTTTCCGCGAGCGTTTCATCCTTGAGCAAAAACGCGCGCACGGTGTACGGGCGCGCGGCGTCGAGCGTTTCGTCCTGTTCGGGCGTAATCACCTGCTCGATGACCGCGCCGCCATACGCGTATTCATTGAACGCGGCGGCAAGCGCTTCGGCGCTTTCGGCGTCCACACGCAGAGACAATTCAATCACATTCATCGCGCAAATTTCGTCGTCGTACAATAAAGGGCGAACCTATGCCCTGTCGAATGTTTTGGATTCGCGCAGCAAGCATAGATTCGCGTTTAAAAAGTTTGCCTTACGAACTCATGTTACGCAGCGGTAGGGCAAATTTCGGCGGTCGAATTCATCGCCATTTGCCGTACGTTTTCACGCTATTTTTTCGCGGGGCTGCGTAACGCGAGTTACGAACCCATGATCGCGTCTTTGATCTGTTCAAAAAATCCCTTGTCTTCGCTCGGCGGCGTGTCCTCTAACGTCCGGGCAAATTCACGCAGCAGCGCTTTTTGTTTTTCGGAAAGATGCGTCGGCACCGCAATCGTCGCCGTCACAATCAAATCGCCGCGTCCGCTGCGTTTCAAATTTGGCACGCCCTTGCCCTTGATGCGAAACGTTTTGCCGTTCTGTGTGCCGGCGGGAATTTTTAACAGCTCGTCGCCGCCTTCCAGCGTCGGTACCGCAATTTCCGCGCCCAACGCAGCTTGCGCGAAATTCAACGGCAATTCGTACAACAAATCTTGATTGTCGCGTTTGAATTTGGGATGCGGTTTAATCGCAATCTGGACGTACAAATGGCCATTTGGGCCGCCGCCAGTGCCGGCTTCGCCTTCGCCTTGCAAACGAATCTGCGTGCCTCCGTCCACGCCCGGCGGAACTTTGACGACCAATTTACGCATCACCTGCACGCGTTTTTGGCCGCCGCACTCGTGACACGGCGTACTGATAATTTCGCCTTCGCCGTTACAACGCGGACAGGGCGCGACATTGATAAATTGGCCAAAGATGGATTGCGTCGCGCGGCGCACTTCGCCCGTGCCGCGACATTGCGGGCAGCGCGTCGGCGTCGTGCCGGGTTCCGCGCCGCTGCCTTTGCACGACGGACACGTTTCCAAACGCGGCACCGAAATTTCCTTGTCCGCGCCAAAGACCGCTTCTTCAAATTCCAGCGTGAGCGTAGTTTTCAAATGCGCGCCCGGTTGCGGTCCGCGCCGCGACCGGGGACGCGCGCCAAAGCCCGCGCCAAACAAACTTTCAAAAATGTCGTTAAACGGAATGTCGCTGAAACCGGGGTCGCCGCCGCCCGCCGCATTGTTCACGCCCGCCTGACCAAAACGGTCATACATCGCGCGCTTGTCCGCGTCGGACAACACTTGATACGCCTCGTTGATTTCTTTGAATTTCGCCGCCGCGTCCGGTTCTTTGTTGACGTCGGGATGATACTGGCGCGCCAATTTATAAAACGCGCGCTTGAGCTCGTCCGCCGACGCGGTGCGCGGCACGCCCAAAATTTCGTAATAGTCTCGCGTAGTCGTCATAAAGAAAAAACTCGCTTTGCAAAACGTGAATGTTTTCGGTTCAGAAAAATAATTATATGCAAACTTGACGCTTTGCCAACCTGAAAACTCTGGCGATTACCCGCAACTTGCGCGTAGGACACATTCTCTAATGCGCTCTGTCAGCGTTAGAGAACGCTTCCTACGCGCTGTGAGAAATCATCAAAAAATTGCCTAAACGAATCGGATGAATATGCTATACTTGATTGGTAAATGATGTCAAAATTCTATTTCATCCTGTTTGGCTGCGCGCTTTTGAGCGGTGGGCTATTGGGCTGCGCCAATCCTAACGCGCCATCGCCTGACTCGTTTGCGCGCCCCGCCGTCACGTTGGAACGGCCGACCGTGCGCGCGTCGCTTTTGGATGGCTCGTCCGCCGCGCCGCCCGCGCTCACCGGCAAATTTATTTTCGCCCCCGGCGACGGCAGCATCTGGCTTCAGGACGCGGCGACGGGCAAAGCGCAACCGGTCATTAAACCTACGCCGGAACTGTTGGCAGACGCGCCGAGTTTCGCGCCCGACGGCAATTCATTCGTCTATATTCGCAGTAGTTTGAACGCGCAAGGCAACGCGCAAAACGCGCTTTATCGCGCGCGGCTGGACGGTTCGCAAAATGAACCTGTGCTGATTCCGCCCGACGATAAAACAGCGTACAACTGGCCTCATTATTCATGGGATGGCAAATGGATTTACTTTACCGCGTCCTATCCCGTGCCGCCCAACCAACAAGCGTCCTCGATTCAACGCATCCCCGCGACTGGCGGACAACCGCAGACCATCATCGAAAACGCGCGCATGTCCACCGAAGCGCCGGACGGCAAAACCATTGTCTTTGTGCGTTTCAATACGGCTGATTTCACCGCCGGGTTGTGGAGCGCCAAACTGGACGGTTCGGATGCGCGCGAATTATTGAGCGACCAAGTTTTTGTCATGCTTTCTTCGCCGCAATACGCGCCCGACGGTTCGCAAATTTTATTTACCGCGTCCGGGCCGAATACGCGCCCCTTGCCCGGTTTGCAAACTTGGAACGCGCCCGCGTGCGCGCCGCAACTGCTCTGCCTTTTTGCGCCGCCCGCGTACGCCGACGGCTTGCCGTGGGATTTATGGAGCGTCACGCCGGACGGCAAAAAATTCACGCGTCTCACCCAAGTCGGCGCGGATAGTCCGTGGCCCGCTTGGTCACGCGACAGCAAACAGATTGCCTTTTTTGATACAAGCGGCCAATATCTGGTGGATTTAACAACGCACGCGCTGACGCAAATTTCCAAGAACGGCGGACACGGCGTCTTTGGCTGGTGGCAGCCCGAACCCTAAAGCGGCAAAAAGAACGGTCATTGCGCCGATGACGCGCGCGCTTTGCAGAAAAAATTAGAGGCGCAAAAACGCTTGGCGGTCACGGCGGCAGCGGCACGCGCAATTGAACGCGCGCGCCTTGCTGCGGCGCCGACGTAATCTCCAAAACGCCGTTGACCATTTCGGCGCGTTCGCGCATATTCAATAAACCGAGCGAACCGCGCGTGCTGTACGCCGCTTGGACTTGCGCCACATCAAAACCGCGTCCGTCATCGCGCACTTGGAGCTCTAAACGCGTCTCGGCTTGACGCGCTTGAATCCACACATTTTGCGGCTTGGCGTGTTTTTTGGCGTTACCGACCGCTTCCTGAACAATCGCAAAGATCGCGGCTTCGTGTTTCGACGGCCAGCGCGCGCGCAGCGTTTCGACGTCGAGAAAAATTTGAAACGGTTCCACCATCCGCAACCGCAAAACATACTGCTCCAACGCAGGACGCAAACCCTGTTCTTCTAAAATCAACGGGCGCAAGTCAAACATGATATTGCGCGTTTGATACAACGCCTTGACGGCCGTCGCTTCCAACGGCGCTATTTCCAACAAGGCGCGCGCGGGATCCTGCTGCGCCACATCGCGTACAAGGCGCGTTTGCATCACCACCGCCGCGAGCATTTGCGCGGGTCCATCGTGCAAATCGCGCGCCAATTCATGACGCACCGCCGCTTCGACGGCAAGAATCCGGTCGCGTTCCTGCAAGACGTTGCCGTACAACCGCGCGTTTTCGAGCGCAATCGCGCTCTGCGCCGCGAACGCCGTCAACAATTCCACCTCGTCCGCCGAATAACTTTCGCCCGTGCGCTTGTTCATCACTTCGAGGACGCCGAGCGCGCGGCGTTTGACCGTGAGCGGCACGGCGAGCAATTGGCGAATCTGCAAACCGACGCTGCCCGCCGGCGCGCGAAAATAACGCGTGTCCGTTTCGGCATCATCCACTTGGACCGCGCGCTGTTCCGAAAACACTTGGCCCGCGATGCCCTGCGTCACCGGCACCGCCGTCCCCTTGAGCGCGTCCCCGCCGCCGCCGACGACCACGCGAAAGACTAGCGCCTTGACTTCGGCGTCATACAGCAATAACGAACCCGCGCCGCTGTCCGTAACCTGCATCGCCGCGCGCAAAATTTTGGTCAGCAGCGCTTCGTGGTCCAATTCGGCGGTCAATTCGCTCGTGACGCGCAGCAAAGTTTCCAACGCGGCGATGCGCGCCGACAAAGCGACATATTCGGCAGTATCATTCATGGGAATAAAAAAATGGCTCTACCGACGCGGACGTTGGCAGAGCCATTGAGAATCAGGCGGCGTATGATTTAGCGCGCGGCTGCGGCGCCAACAGCTGCCGCAACTGCGGCAGCGCGCGCTGCGCCGCTTCGCGCCCGACCTGAATAATTTCTTCTACGCGGTCAAAATCCGAAATCGTGAACTGCGCCACATCCGGTTGAATCATGACGTCAATCGCTTCGGCGCGTTGACGGATAATTTCGCTTTCCATGATTTCAAGCGCGCCCATCACAATCGCAATCACATTCGGCGCTTTGCCGGTCTTGAGTTGTTCTTTGCGGTGCATCCGTTCGGACAAACCGGGAATGACGCTCGACGCCACAATCACATCCGCGCGCTTGTCTTTGAGAATCGAAGTCGGCACCGGATTCACCGTCCCGCCGTCAATCAAAAAATGGTCGCCGATGCGCGGCGGTTCAAAAATGCCAATCATCGAAATCGAAGCGCGCACCGCGTCGGCGATGGGGCCCGAATCAAATTGCACCTCTTCGCCTGTAATCACATCGCACGCCACCACCGTCAACGGAAGTTCCAAATCTTCAAAATTTTTGTTTTGCAAAATTTTGCGGAAATAATCGAGCGTCTTGGTTCCGCGCACCAAACCCGAACGCGGCGGCAAACCAATATCCCACATCGAAAACCCTTTGAGCAAATTCGTTTGCTTTTGCATCAATTGGGCAACCTGTTTCATTTCATCCACCGACGCGCCCGCCGCGTACAACGCGCCGACAATCGAACCCATCGAAGCCGTCGCGAGCATGTCCACCGGAATTCGTTCGCGCTCGAATACTTCCAGCACGCCGATATGCGCCAAACCGCGCGCGCCGCCCGACGACAGCGCAAGCCCCACCTGCCGCCGCGCGATTTTGCGCGCCAAACGCGCGATGCGTTTCGGTTCCGGTTTGACGACCATGAAATTGCGCGTGACGGCTTGGGTCAACCAGCGTTCCGGCGCGTCCGCCAATTGAATCGTCACGTCTGCCAAATCAATCGCCTTGATGGTCAATAACGAGGGGCGCAGCGGAATGGCGAGAATGACCCAGAAATAATCTTGCACCAACGAACTGAGCCGCGCGGGCAATTCGTCCGCCGTTAAATTTTGTCCGCCGCGCGCCAACTGCACGCCCTCTTGCGACAAGGTGGTCTGGTCCACCGGCATATTGCCCAGCCCGCCCAAATCAAACAAGAAAACTTCTTCGCCGGTCAGCTTGGCAATCTGTTCAGCCAGCACCGGCGCTTGCTGCCCGACGACGGCGACGATATTCAATTCCTCTTGTTGAACGGGACTTTGGATTTGGCGCGTCAGACGACGCGACAGCTCGCGCGTAATTTCGACGGCGATATTCGGATAGCGTTCAATCAGCTCTTGTAATTCTTGGCGACCGAGCGAAATCAAATCCGAATCAATCACCACGCGCACGCCGGCATTGCGCGGTTCGCCGGTCAAGAGCGCGGTTTCGCCAAAAAAGTTGCCGGGGTTGAGATACGAAAAAATCCGTTCGCTACCATTCTTTTCAGAAATGACCTTGACCTGACCCGACTGGATAATGTACATGCGGTCGCCAAAATCGCCTTCGGCAAAAACCAATTCCCCGCGACTGTAATGCTCGCGGCGACAATACTTTTCGATGGCAAGAATCACGTCATCGGAAAGGTCGGCAAAGAACGGAATCAAACGGAGATCGCTACGCATACGCATAAGAAAATGAATTACGAACTAGAGCGCTCAAGATAGGCGCGCCAACGCCGCGGCGGCGCGCTGCGAAAAATACGCCGCGCCCAATTGTTGAAACGTCGCCAGACAGCGTTCCAGCAGCTTGCGCGCTTGCGGCAGAGAGCCCATATCGGCATACAACAAACCCAATTCCAATTCGCCGCGCGCCGCTTCATACGGACTAGTCAGCGCGCGCGACATTTCGATGCTGCGAATCAAATCTTGCTCGGCTTGGACAAAATTTCGCTGCGCGCGGGCGGCGCTGCCCGCCTCGCGCAGCGCGTTCGCTTCTGTCTGCCGGTAACCCGCCGCACGCGCCAAATCCAGCGCGCGTTCGCTCGCTTGGCGCGCTGCATCCAGTTTGCCGCGTCGCAATTCGACCTGCGCCAACACCATGAGCGCTTCGGCGTGCCATTCGCGGACGCCCGATTTTTCCGCCAGCGCGATGGATTCGGTCAAAAGTTTTTGCGCGGCGTCCAAATGCTCTTCGGTCGCCTCAACTTGGGCGAGCGCGCCGAGCGCCAGACACAGCGCGTTGGGATCACGCAATTTTTCCGCGCCCTGTCGCGCTTGATTCAGATAGAGACGCGCATTGACCAGATCGCTCTTGAACAAATAATACAAGCCGAGATTGATTTGCGCCGACACCAAATAGCGCACGTCGCCGATGCGTTTTTTCAGCTCCAAACTCTTGAGCAAATGCGGCAAGGCGCGGTCCCATTCGCCCGTATTGAGCAAAATCGCGCCGAGATTGGAATGGGAACGGCTCATGCCTTCGACGTCGCCAATGCGCTCGCGCAATTCCAAGCCGCGTTGGGCGTATTGAATCGCGCGCTGCCAATCGCCTTGCATATTCGCGACGGCGGCGAGCCCATTGTACGCCGAACCCATCTCGGCATAATAATCCAAGCCCTCGGCAATTTCAAGCGCCTTGAGCCGCCACGCTTGCGCCTCATCCAAATTGCCGCGCCGATAATGCACCCAGCCAATTTCCAAATAGATGCGGACGCGCTCGACAGTGTGCGCGGAATCCGGCACATTATCAATTTCACGATGCGCCAATTCGAGCCAGCGCATCGCCTCGTCATATTTGCCGTGTCGTTCATGCACGCGGCCAAGACGGCGCGCGATTTCGGCGGCGCGGCGTGAGCGCGCGCTTTGCGACGCGAGCTGCGGCGCCAATTGCCACGCGCCGGTCAAGCTCTGGGTCGCGCCCTCAAAGTCGCCCACATGCGCTTGTGAATTGCCCAAGCCGACGAGAATCCGCAAACGCGTTTCGACGGCGGCATTGGCGCGCGGCGCCAATTCCAACGCCGAACGAAAATAACCCAACGCCTCGGCGTTGGCAAAACGCGCGGCCGCGCGTTCGGCGGAACGCACCAGATACGGCAGGGTGCGAACGGCATCTTTGCTCTCGTTATAATGAAACGCCAACCGTTCGGTTTGTTCTTCGAGCCGCGTCGGATACAACTCTTCAATCGCCTGCGCGATTTTGTGATGCAATTGTTCGCGTCGCCGCACTAGCACGCTGTTGTAAATCGTTTGCTGCGTGAGGATGTGTCGAAACGCGAATTGACGCTCCGGCAAGCGCAGAGTTTGGACGACCACTTCGTGATCCATCAATTCCTGCAAATCATTTTCTTGGCGCACCGGATTGTTATCGGAAACATGTAACAAAACCGAATCCGAAAAATCGCGGCCAATGACCGCCGCGCATTGCGCCGTGTGCCGCGTCGGTTCGGGCAAACTATCCATACGCGTCATAATCAAACTTTCCAACGTGCGCGGCACCTGAAAAGCGTTGAGGTCTGCGGTGGGCGTCACTTCCCAATGGTCGTGACGTCGTCGAATCAAATTACGGTCAATGAGCGCGCGCAAAATCTCTTCAAGAAAAAACGGATTACCTTCGGCGCGTTGGATAATCAATTGGCGCAGCGTTTCGGGCAATTCGGAAATCGCCAACAGCAAGTCCACCAGCGCGACGCTTTCCGCCATCGTCAAGGGCTGCAAAACAATCCGCGTAAAATGTTCTTCCAATGTCGTCGCGGCAAAGCGTTCGATTTGGGCGCTCACTTGATTTTCGGAATGGCGCGCCAAACAGATAACCAGTAAAGGCGCCTCTGCCGTTGCGCTAAAGATATAATGCAACAAATCCAGCGACGCTTTGTCCAACCAATGCAAGTCTTCGAGAATCAGAATAAGCGGTTCGGCTTGCGCTTCATGCAGCAATACATCGCGCACGGCGACAAAAGTTTGTTGGCGCAGCTGCGCGGGTTCGAGATAACGAATCCGTTCCGCCAAATCGTGTTCGAGCGGCGGCAGGTCCATCAAGTTTTCCAAATACGGCAAAATCTGATATTGGGTTTGGGGATCGGGAAAGAGTCGCTGCACACGCGCCGCAATTTTTGCGTGCATCGTTTCGGGTGTGTCTGCGGGTTGAATGAAAAACAGTTGGTTCAAGAGCTGTAAAAAAATCTCGAACGCCGATTGTCCATAGGCAAAACATTTACCTTGCGCGATACGCCACGTTTGGGGCAAAGCGGAATCAGCCAGCCATTGCCGCGCTTCGGCGACGAGACGCGTTTTGCCCATCCCCGCTTCGCCGGTAATCATGACAACGCCGCCGCGCTGGCGCGGCAGCAAATCCGTCAACGCTTGTTGCAGCTGCGCCAATTCGCGTTCGCGCCCAACCATCGGCGCCGACAAACCGGGAATCCCGCGCACGCTCTGCGGTTCGCGTTTCACGCCGAGCGCCTGATAGATTTCCACCGGCTCGGCGCGCCCTTTGACGCGAATAGACCCCAGTTCGCTGAAATCAAACAGTGCGCGCGTTTCTTCGTACACGGCGCGGCTCGCCAGAATCGTGCCGGGTTCCGCCACGCTCTGCAAACGCGAAGCCACATTCACTGTATCGCCCAACGCGGTATAGTTCATTTTCAAATCCGCGCCAATGTCGCCGACGACGACGGTACCCAAATTCAAACCGATACGCATTTGCAGCGGGATGCCGTGCCGCGCGACCAATTTATCGCTGAGCGTTTTGAGCGCAACTTGCATATCCAACGCGCAGCGCACCGCGCGCGCGGGATCGTCTTCGTGCATCACGGGCGCGCCAAAAATCGCCATGACGCCATCGCCCATAAATTTATCGAGCGTGCCTTCGTGCGCAAAGATGGCATCGCGGAATGCCGCAACCGATTCGTCAATAATGGTATAAACCGCTTCGGGGTCCAATTTTTCCGAGATAGTCGTAAAGCCCACCACATCGGAAAAAAGAATCGTCACCGTACGACGTTCGCCTTCGATTTGTTTGCTGGCAGTGAGAATTTTGTCCACCAATTGCCCGGGGATAAAACCGCGCACGCGGCGCAGTTGTTCCGAATCCGACGGACGCGCCAAACTTGCGGTCAACAAATTGGTGCCGCAGTTGCCGCAAAATTTAAAACCGCGCGGATTTTCAAAGCCGCAATTGGGACAGAGATTTGCTAATGGCGTCGCGCAATGATCGCAGACGGCAAGCCCCGGCGGATTTTGATGCCCGCAATGGGGACAAGGAATGGATGTCAGAGACAAGCTGATTCACTCCGAAACGAGAAACCCTCTTGGAACAAAGGTTATTATACCGAGAGTGACCATTTGAGACAATGGGACTATCAGGGCTGGCACAAAGACGAGCGCGAGGCCAAGACCCCAAGTGTTTTGTGGCAAGAATATCTATCGCGTCGCGCGACGCGACCAAAACACTTGCAGTCTTGCGGACAATGTGCCAGCCCTACGTAAAAACCCCGAGTCTTGACGGTGAGTACTCGCCATGACTATTGTGGTGATTTTCCACAGTTTGCAAACAAGAAAAAAAGGCAACTCTGGGAGTTGCCTTTGACGCTCGTATTCGATACTCTATCGCGGTTCAGATACTTTTTGGACAGCTGCCGGTCGTCTCTCAAACTTGGCGTACACAAATCCACTCGCTCACGCCACCCTAATGGACTTTGCGGCTGACCTCAACCCAGCCATACTTGTCCGCTTTAAAGTATTTGGACTTGCCATTATAGCTCAACAAAACTTTGGCTTTGGGCGCGGTCTGAACACGCACTGTCACCACATTCTTTTTACCGCCGACGGTCACTTGGGCAGGGTCAACGACTGGCAAATTGGGGTCGCCGCCGCAGTTCACCACGTTATAATCCAGCGTCACATTCGAGCCAACTTCCATAAACACATCAATCGCATCGGTGGTTGGAACAGCCATGAACAATTTGCCGTTGATACACAACTGCGGGTCGTCAAACATCGGCGCGGCGTGCGCGGGCAACGCAAAAGGCGCCGCGGTCAAGAGGAACGCGCCAGCAGCGAGCATCAGTACGAGTTTTTTCATGTTTCTCCTGTGGTTATTCTCTTGCGGGTCCGGCGCCAAGAGTCGAGGTACCAGTAAGTGCAATCATTCTAAAATGAGTTGGATTCGTTTTCAATAGGAACGCGTTCCCATATCAAGCGCGTCTCTATGCCAAATCAATTCTCGGCGCCGCTACGCTGCGCGCATTTTTTCCGCGTTGCCTGTCCGAAAAACGCGCGCGCAACGCGCGTCAATACAACTGCGCGCGTCGCAAACTTTTGGATGCGACGCGCGCAGACGCTCATGGCGTATAAACGTATTTGTAAATCACATCGCCGCCGTAATCCACGACATAGACATTCCCCGCCGCGTCGCGGCCGAATCCGACGGGATAACTCAACCCGGTGTCAAAATCATTTTGCGCCGTTACTTGGTTCGCGTTGTCAAGCGTCAACGTATGCACCCAACCGCCGCCGCCGTCGGCATAAAAATACGCGTTCGCATACGGCGCCGGATAATTGGAATTTTCCGCAAAGACGCCACCCGCAATCGCGTCGCCCTGTTCGCCGCCGTTCGAGTGATGATACCAATGAAGCGGCGCGTGCGTGCCATTGTAATTCACCGCATTGGGATCGCACGCTAAATTATTCGACGGACAGGGCCCCTCGAATTCATTCCAACCGTAATTGGCGCCGGCGGCGATGAGGTCAATTTCTTCCCACGTCCCTTGGCCCACATCCGCCGCAAGGAGGGCGCCATTGGCGCGAAAGGTAAAGCGCCACGGATTCCGCAAACCATACGCGTAAATCTCGCGACGCGCGTTGGGCGTATTGAAAAATGGATTATCGGATGGAATCGAACCGTCGGCATTGAGGCGCAAAATTTTGCCGCGCAGCGTATCGAGCGTTTGCGCGTCGTCGGGACAGCAGCCGCTTTCGCCGACCGAGATATAAAGTTTGCCGTCAGAGCCAAAATGAATATCGCCGCCGTTGTGGTTGCCATTCGTCGAAGGAATGTGGTCGAGCAGAATTTTTTCGCGGAAACCCGGTTTGTTCATTCGCCGTTTCAAACGCGAAACGCGATTTTCCGGCGTACCGCTATAATTTTTCGCGCCGGGGCCCGTGGTGTAATAAACATAGACAAAACGGTTGGTCGCGTAATGCGGGTCGAACGCGATGCCCAACAAACCGCGTTCCGATTCGGTCGAAACATGTAGCGTCGTCCATGGCTTGCTTCGCAGCGTCCCGTTCGCGCGGACGATGCGGATTTCGCCGCTTTTCTGCGTCACAAACATCCGATTGCCGTTAAAAGCAATCGCGGTCGGACTGCTCACGCCGCTGCCCATCGGCACGCGCGTAAAACCGCCGGGCAAATTGGGCCGCGCCGCGCGCGCGTGCGGCGCTACCGCCAGCATCAGCGCCGCCGCGCCCAACGCGAGCAAAATAAATCGCATAACTTTCATCCTGTATTCTCCTCCTTTGCAAACCAACTATCCGTCACGAAACGCCAAAGGGCGCAAGAAAACCCTGCGCGTTTCTGCCAAATCGTCGTTTGACGCTCTGCCCCGCCCCAATCACGGTCGGTATTCTAACCGCATTGCTTTATCGTACCAAAAAAGGCATAACGCGACGCAACAAAAAAACACGCCTCGAATCGAATTCGATTCAAGGCGTGAAAGGATGCCCTCGAGAGGACTTGAACCTCCACGTCCATTCGGACACAGGCCCTCAACCTGCCGCGTATGCCAATTCCGCCACGAGGGCGCGCTCGTGCGCGGTTATTGTATGCTATTCGCAGTTGCTGTCAAAAAACCTGCGCCCTTTTTTTGACGACATGAAAATTATGCGGCGTTCACAACGCTAGAACTCGGTCGGCGTAATGCCGTCTTGCTCCATTTGCGGGCTGAGCAATTCTTTTAAAATAACGCTGGGCGAACCTTTTTTAATGCGCGCAAAAATCTCTTCTGCCGATTGCGGCTCATTGCCGGCGGCGATGAACGCGCGAAAAATTGCGCGCGTCAACGGCATCTTGGGCGTTACAAAATCTGGCGCCTGGTCGCACACCGCGCTGGCGCAATCGAGCAGCGCGTCCATCGGTTTCACTTGGCCCGTCACCGCGTCCACATGATCCACGATTTGCATCGTGTCGGGCGCGAACATTTGCCTACATTCGTCGCACAACACGTCGTATAGTTCGCGGTGAAAATCGCGGCCCTGTCGTTCCCAATATGCGAGGTCAATATAAAACTTTGATTTGGTCGTCAATCGTCCAATCGGCATCTCTCGTTGTCCTGTCTAGCGTTCGTCCAGCGTACATTCTCGTCCCATCAAGAGACTGCGCGCAATTTTGCACGACACACTGCGCGGCGCGCAATCCGCCGGGACTTGCCCTACAAAAGCGCCATTCGTTCTAGACGGGACGCGCCGCCATTTGCAAAACAAAATAGCCGCCGCCGGTCATTGAGAACGCTTCGCTGTTCGCCAACGCGTGAAACACGGCGCGCGCGCCGACGCGACGCGCAAAATTTACCGCGCTGTACAAAGTTTTGGCATGAATCGAATTGCTGCCCAATTTCACCAACTCGGGAAAAATTTCCGTCAGCAGCGCGTCGAGCGAACGGTCGCTATAATTCGACGCGCCCAGCTTGTCCAAACCATTTTGGTCTTCGGGTAAAATCAACATCTCGTCGTCATATTTATAGGCGACGGGACGCGGCGACGTGCCAAACGTCAAATGGCCGTTTTCCACTTTGGCAGTCTTGACCCACAGACTTTTGCCTTCGCGGCGCGGCTGAAACCGAATGCCCGCCGTCAACGGTTCCGCGCGCGGCGTCAATTCCAACAGCGCGCCGACATTCAATTTGTTGCGGTCAAACCATGTTTTCAGGCCAAAGACATAATTGCCATCCGGCACAAGCCACGCGGGAATGTGCGCGCCCGCTTCATCCACCAGCGTAATCAACGTCGGTTTATCGGCTGCGGGAAACAGCGCGCGCGCGCCTGTCGTAAAAGGCAAACTCCCCGCGCGGCGATGCGGATACGTCAAAATCAAATTCACATTGCCGGGAGTTTGATCTGTGCGCGCGTCGTCGTCGCCGTCGTTGTCGTCTTGAATTTCGCTCAGAATCGTTTCCAACTCGGGCGGCAAAAGTTCTCGCCCCGTCGGCGCCGCGCCAAATTGCAACGCGCGCGGCAGCGCGTTCACTTCCGGCGGCGTCAGCCGATTCAAATACCAACGCGTTTCGCCGCGCGGACCCACTTCGCTAAAACGGTCATCGTGATACAACGCATATTCGAGCGAAAATAAAGTCGCTTCGCGTTTTGCGCCTTCGATGTCCAATTCCAAAACGCGCGCCAATTCCGGCGTGGACATGCTCGCGTTGTTTTGCTCGATGGCGGCTTCGGCGATATTCATAAAGCCGACATTCACCTCGCTCAACAAACCGCGCAAGAGCCATTTGTCGGACTGTTCGACAAATTCCTTGTCCGCGCGCAAACGCGCCGCGAGCGCGCGTTCGATGCGCGCGCCAAAGCGCGCGTAAATTTCTTCGGGCGATTCATCGGACGCGCCGGTCGCAATCGGTTTCAACTCATTCAAGGGATGCGGCGCGTCATAGCCCCCGGCATATTCGCGCGTCGCGCCGTCGGCAAAGCTCACGCTCGCCACTTGGAACAGAGTCTGGCGCGGATTATTGGAGGCGCGCAGCGCGGTCACGGTCCCTTCCGCGTCGTCGAGCGCCGAAAAAATCAGACGTTGCCCGACTTCTAATTGGAGCTTGGGTTGATACAACACCGCTTGCGACGCCAAACGCTTGAGCCGTTCATGCTCTTCTTGCGCGCGCACCGCAATGACGACCTGCGCCAAATCTGCGAGGCGCGCCGCGTCGTTGTGTTCCAACATGTACGCATACACGCGCTCGATATCTTTATCGTTAATGCTGAAATTATTCCAGTAAGTTTCGCTTGCCGCTGACATGCTCTGCTTGCTCGCTTGACAAAAAATTGCCGCGCCACGCGACGCGGACATTACCGCGCCGCATTATAGCGCGATTCGCAACGCGCGCCAAATAGATTTAGCGGACTGGCGCCAAGTCGAACGCGATGCAAGACCCCAAGTGTTTGGCGGCAAGCATAGCTATCGCGGCGCGTGATGCGCGCGTCTTTATACTTCATCGCAATCCGTGTAGAATACAAGCAATGATGATGCAGCTTATTTCCGCTCTGCTCGGTTTTTTCGGGCCGCGCTATCGGCTCTCGCCGCTCGTGCGCGAATATCTTGGCCGCGCGAATCTCTTGGGGCGCAGCGCGCAAATTCCCGATACGCTCATTCCGCTTGCCGTACGCTTGTGGGCGCGCGGTTGGTTCAACCGCAGTTTTTTCGATTCGCATCGCGCGTGGGTTTTGCCGTACTGGGCGACGCGCCAACTCGACCCGCACGACGCGGGCTTTGTTTCGCGCGCGCTCAATCCCGTTTGGCTCAACACCGCGCATCGCAATTGGACGATGGTCGGGAATCCTGAATCGTTGTCCGAAGCGCTTGTAGACCCGCGCGGCATGGTCACGCCTCAACCGAACGGCGATGGTTGGTCGCTGGACGCATGGCTGCGCGTGGACGGCGAAACTTTTTTCCCGTCGCGGCTCGACGAAAAAATTGTCGCGCAGCAATTGTTCGAGAATTTACCGTTCGTTCAAACCAAGTACGAACCCGCGCGGTTGCGCGTGAATCAAGAAACGTTTGCTGCGCGCGACGACGACGGCAACAGTTGGCTTATTGCCGCATACACCGTCGAGAATCCGCGCGGCGACGCGCGGCGCGCAACGCTTTATCTCTCCCTGCGGCCATTCAATCCCGAAGGCGCCGCGCTGGTGGATCATTTGGAATGGCGCGCCGCGCCGCGCGAACATGCCTTGTGGGTCAATGACGAACTCGCCGCTTATTTTCCGCCGCCGCACGCGCGCGCGTCGTCCAACGCGGCGGCGGGCGATGTCGCGTTTCAACTCGACGCGTTGAACGACGCGGCTGAAATTCAAGACCCCGCCGGACTTGGGACCACGCTTGCGGCGTATCATTTGGAATTGCCGCCCCATTCGCAAAAAACGCTCACGGTCGCGCTGCCAATGTGGCGCACGCGCGAAACTCACGCCCAAGCCGCGCAATGGACCCAGCCCGACGCCCTGCCAAAACTCAAACACGCCTTTACGACGCAGTGGCGCGCCTTACTCGCGCAAGGCATGAACGTTCGCCTGCCCGACGACGCGATGCAGAGCGCGTTCGACGCCAACAAAGCGTATCTCTTGCTCTTGCACGACGGCGCGCTGGTTACGGCGGGCCCATTTTTGTATCACGAATTTTGGTTCCGCGACGCGGCGTACATCTTGAACGCGCTCGGACAATTGGGTTATCACGCTCAAGTCAAACAAGTTTTGGCGACGTACCCGCGCTATCTCCGCAAAGACGGTTACATGCTCGCGCAAGATGGCGAATGGGACGCGAACGGCCAAGCGTTGTGGGCGCTCGAACAACACACGCGTTTATCCGGCGATTTGGAATTATTGCACGACCAATACTGGCACGTCTTGAACGCCGCGCATTGGATCGACGCGGCGCGTCAGAAAACCAAACAACCGCGCGCGCGCGCGCCCGAACACGGTTTGCTGCCCGCCGGCATGAGTGCGGAACATCTTGGACCCAACGATTTTTATTTTTGGGATGACTGGTGGGGCCTCGCCGGTTTGCGCGCGGCGACGCGCGCGGCGAATCTTTTCAACAGTCCCGCCGACGCGCAAAAATTACAATTTGCGTATGACGCGTTCGCCCAAGATTTGAACGCCGCGCTGGAACGCGCCGCGCAAAAAAATAACGCGCGCTGGCTGCCCGCCGCGCCCGCGCGCGGCGCCGACAGCGCGATGATTTCCAATCTCGTCGCGTCGTATCCGCTGCAACTCGTCGCGCCGGACGACCCGCGCATCGTCGCAACCATTGACGAATTGAAACGCGACGCGTTTGTGGACGGCGCATTTTTCCATCATGTCGGCTTTGGCGGATTCGGCACCTATCTCGCGCTGCATCTCGCGGGCGCGGAACTTTTTCAACGCAAACCCGCCGCTTGGGACGCCCTGCGCTTTTTGATGCAACATGCGTCGCCGACGTGGACATGGGCGGAAGCGATTCATCCCCTGACGCGGCGCGGCGGACACGGCGACGGACATCACGGCTGGATGGCGGCGGACCTCATCAGTTTCATTCGCAACGCGTTATTGTTTGAAGAAGACGATCATCTCGTGTTGACGCCCGCGCTGCCCGACGAATGGGTGTTTGAAGCCGCCGTCATCAAAGTCGAACGCGCCGCGACGCGTTTCGGCGACGTGAGCTTTACGCTCGCGTTCGGCGCCCACAACGCGACGCTCGTCCTCGATGGCAAATGGCGCGAACCGCCCGCGTATATCGAATGGAATTTGCCGATGGCAATCCAAAACGCGGGCGGCGATGGCGCGGACGTAGAATTGCTCAACGCGCATCAAATCAAATTTCCTACAACCGTTTCGCGCGTGGTCGCCACTTTCTGATGCGCGAAATTTTTTCCCTGAACGATTCGCAATGGTTCCTCGGCGCGGTGGCGCCGCAAACTTTTCCCGCGCCCAACGATTTTGCGCGCGTGGAAGGTTGGCTGCCCGCGACGGTCCCCGGCGATGTACGACTCGCATTACTCACGCTCGGCAAAATTCCCGACCCGTTTCTCGGACGCAACAATGACGCCAGTCAATGGGTGGACGCTTACGACTGGTGGTATCGCCGCGACCTCGCGCTCGACCTCCAAGAAAGCGCGCGCGCGTTTTTGCTTTTTGAAGGCATTGATTACCAGAGCGCGGTGTATTGGGACAATGAATTACTCGGCGCGCACGTGGGCATGTTTTCGCGTCAGCTATACGAAATCCCGCGCGCGGCAGCGACCAAAGGAATACATCGCCTCGCCGTGCGCGTCTCGGGCGGCAAACAATTGCCATCAATGAAATTGAACCCGCTCGAACGCGCATGGCAAATGTTCGCGGGCAACCTTTTGCCGCACCCGCCGCAAGCGCGCGAATTTCCCGCACGCTATGCGACGCTGAAATGTCAAATGTCTTTTGGTTGGGATTTTGCGCCGCGTCTGTTGTCGTGCGGAATTTGGGACGAAACCTTTCTCGTGCAAACGCGCGACGTGTTTATCCACGACGTGTGGGTCCAAGGGACGCCCGACGGACGCGTGCGCGTAACTTTGGAAGTGGATGCAACGCGCCGCTGCGACGCGCACATTCATTTTCGTATCGCGCCAAAAAATTTCGACGCAGCCGAACAGTCGTTTGAATTGCCGCTGCATTTAGAACAGCGCGGCGCGTACACGTTTGCGCTGCAACTGGACAAACCGCGCGCGTGGAATCCGTGGGACCGCGGCGAACCAAATTTGTACACGCTCACCACAAGCGTCTTGGGCGACGGAACGCTCGGCGATACGCAAACAACCACGTTCGGTTTGCGAACCATCGCGCTCGCGCCGAATCCCGGCGCGCCGCGCAACGCCACGCCATGGACGTTTGTCCTCAACGACCACGCCGAATTTATTCGCGGCGCGAATTGGGTCCCCGCCGACGCCATTCCCGCGCGCGTGACGCGCGACGATTACGCCGCGCTGCTGCAACTCGCGCGCGACGCCAACATCAATTTGCTGCGCGTGTGGGGCGGCGGTTTAAAAGAAAAACGCGCGTTTTATGATTTGTGCGACGCGTTGGGCCTTTTGGTTTGGCAAGAATTTCCGCTCGCCGGCGCGGGCATTGATTATTTTCCGCGCGATAAAAATTATCGCGCGCTCTTGCGCCAAGAAGCCAGCGCCATTGTGCGCGCGTTACGCAATCATCCATCCGTCGTCCTGTGGTGCGGCGGCAATGAATTTATCCCGCGTCTGAATCGGCATGTCACGCAAATTTTGCGCGAGGTGGTGGCAGAGCGCGACGGCGCGCGTCCGTTCAAACTGTCATCGCCATCACAAAACGAATCGCACAATTGGCGCGTGTGGCACGGCTATGCCAATACGCGTGACTATGAAAAAGACGACGCGTTATTTTTCGGCGAGTTTGGGCTGCAAGCCGCGCCCAGCGCGGAAACGCTCGCGCGTTTCTTGCCTGACGCTTCCTTGACTGCGCCCGATGCCGAGTGGACCTACCATAACGCCGAAATCGAAAAATTGTGGCGTTATGCCCTGCCCCACGCCGCGCCGACAGAGCGAGAAATCCCTTTGCCAGAATTTATCGCCGCGTCGCAGAACGCGCAGCTGCGCGGCTTGCAATGCGCCATCGAAGCGGCGCGCCGCAATAAACCGCGCGTGGCGGGCTGCGCGTTCTGGCAATTCAACGAACCGTGGTACGCGATTTGTTGGAGCGTTCTCGATTACGCGCGCGCGCCCAAACGCGCCTATTATAAAATCCAAGAGCTGTATAATCCCGTTCTTGTATCATTCCACTATCCGCGCCGCCCATACCGACCGGGCGAAAACGTGCGCGGGACAATTTGGCTCGTCAATGACACGCTGCGCGACGTTGCCGCAACGCTGACCGTTTGGCATAACGAGACGCAGGCGCTGCGCCAAGATGTTGTCCTGCCAGCCAATTGCGCGCGGGCAAGCGCAGCGATGGAGTTTGCGTTTCAACGCGGCGCCAACGCGCTGCGTCTGGAACTGCGCGGCGAAAATGTTTATTCGACAAACGAATATGATTTGAATTTTTTTGATCACGGCTCAAGCAATCCATTGCGCGCCCTGCTGCAAAGCGCGGCGGCGTGGCTCAGAACCAGAACATAGGAGCAGAAAATGCGTATTCTCGTGACCGGCGGCGCCGGTTTCATCGGTTCCAATATCGTAGATGCCTTTCTCGCGCAAGGGCATGAGGTCGCCGTCCTGGATGATTTGTCCACCGGCAAGACCGAAAATCTCAATCCGCGCGCGAAATTTTATCAGGCGGACATTTGCGACAATGACGCGCTGACGCGCGTCTTTGACGAATTTCAACCCGAACTGATTTCGCATCAAGCCGCCAAAGCGGACGTGCGCGAATCATTGGCGAAACCGCAGTTGTATGCGACCGTCAACATTATCGGTTCGCTGAATCTGTTGGAAAATGCGCGGCGCGTCGGCGTGAAAAAAATTATTTACGCGGGCACCGGCGGCGCGACGTACGGCGAACCCGAATACCTGCCCGTGCGCGAAGACCATCCCGTCAATCCGCTCGACCCGTATGGCGCGAGCAAACATCAGGTCGAACACTATTTATTTTTGTACCAATACAATTACGGTTTGCGCTATACCGTGCTGCGATACCCGAATGTGTACGGGCCCCGTCAAAATCCTTTTGGCGAAGCGGGCGTGATTGCGATTTTTACGTACAAAATGTTGAACGGCGAGACGCCCACCATCAACGGCAAAGGCGACCGCGAACGCGATTTTTGTTATGTCGGCGACGTCGCGCACGCGAATGTGTTGGCGTTGACGCAAGGCGACAATCAAATCTACAACATCGGTTCGGGCATCGGCGTCAATATCAATACGGTGTACGAAATTTTGCAAGAGGCGACGCATTTTAGTCAGCCCGCGCATTACGGCCCCGACAAACCCGGCGAGGTGTACAAAATTTATCTCGACGCCGCAAAAGCAAAACGCGAGCTGGGCTGGACGCCGACTGTCGCTTTGGCGGAAGGCATTCATCGCACGGTTGAGTCGCTACGCGCGCGTTGATTCTGGGAGTCCCGAAGGATTTTGAAAAATCCTTTGGGGCTCGATGCCGCGATGCGCGTCGCCTTAAACGGTCTGTTTCTCCAAGAACCCGCCACCGGCACGGGGCAATATCTGCGCGAACTCGGCGCGGCGCTGCGCGCGCACGCGCCCGCCGACGAATTTAGTTTTATCGCGCCGCGCGCAGATCCGACGGCGCCCGCGCCCGTGATTGTCGCGTCCCCGCGTTTGGCGCGCGAGAATTTTGCCAAACTCGAATTTGAACATTGCGCCTTTCCGCGCGTCGCGCAAAAAAATAAATTCACGCTCGCGCACGTGCCGCATTTTGGGCCGCCGCTTTTTCCAACGCTCCCCACCGTCGTCACCATTCACGATTTGATTCCGTTCCGCTTGCCCGCGTATCGCGGTTCGCGGCGCGTACAGTGGTACACCGCGCTCGCGGCGCGCGGCGCGGCGCGCGCGCGCGCGCTTGTCGCCGATTCGGAAGCGAGCGCGCGCGACATTGAAACATATCTGCATCTGCCGCGCGCCAAAATTCACGTCATCTATCTCGCCGCGCAATCGCGTTTTCACGCGGCGCTGGACGCGACCGAATTGGAACGCGTGCGCGCCAAGTATCATTTGCCCGAACGATTTATCTTGTATCTCGGCGGCTTTGACGCGCGCAAAAATGTCGCGCGCCTCATCACGGCGTTTGCGCGCATTCAAGCCAAAGAATGGAAACTCGTTTTGGCGGGCAAACTGCCCACTCAAGATTCGGCGTTTTTTCCCGACCCGCGCCGCGCCGCCGTCGAAAATAAAATCGCCGACCGCATCACGCTGCCCGGTTTCATTGACGAAGCGGACAAACCCGCGCTGTATGCGTTGGCGCGCATCTTGGCGTATCCGTCCCTCTATGAAGGTTTCGGCTTGCCGCCGCTCGAAGCGATGGCTTGTGGGACGCCAGTGGTTTCATCGGACGGCGGTTCGCTGCCCGAAGTGGTTGGCGACGCGGGCATTTTATTGTCGCCGCATGAAATTGGAAATTGGACGGATGCGTTGACGCACTTGATGACAGACGATGCGCGGTGGGCGGAACGGCGCGCGGCGGGTTTGGCGCAGGCGCGAAAATTTTCATGGGCGCGCGCCGCGCGCGAAACGCTGGCGGTCTATCGCGCTGTTGTATAATCAGACAGGAGCAATCTCCAGGGGAGGCGTTTGTGAATTTTTTGGAAAAGGTGCGGCGCAATCACGGCATCGAACACGCGACCGTGCATGTCTTGTCGGAAGCCAATCCGAATTTGTCCGTCATCGGTCGCGCGGACGGCGGCGGTTTCGCCATCATCGGCGACGTAGATCCTGAAACGTTGTTGAGCGCGGCGCTCGAAGCGCTGCGGCGCATGCAAAACGGGCAAAGCGCGTTGGCGGTGCATCCGCGCTGCGGCACAATGTTGGTGACGATGGGCGCGTTGACCGCCGTCGCCGCGTTTTTGGCGCTGGGACGCAAACCTAAATTGTCGCGTTTGCCCGACGCCATCCTTGCGACAACGCTCGCGGCGTTTGTGGCGCAGCCCGCCGGTTTGGCGCTGCAAAAATATGTGACCACATCGCCCAACGTTCAAGCCGCGCGCGTTGTCGGCGTCACACGCAAAAATTTTGCGGGCATGGAATTTTGGCATGTAGATATCGAATGGACGGACGAAACGTCCAGCGCGCTTGAATAACCAAGCCCGCGCAGCTCTCTGGCCTACGCGATATGCTGTATATTTTTCACGGCGAAGATGATTTCACGCGCGCGGATGCGTTAAAGACCTTGCGCGCCGAAATGGGCGACCCGCAATTTGCCGAATTGAATACGACGACGCTGGACGATAAAAATTTGTCGTTCGGCGAACTGCGGCATCACGCCGACGCGATTCCGTTCTTGGCGGACAAACGTTTGGTGATTGTCGAAGGCATGTTGGCGCGCCTTGACCCGCGCCGCAAAGCGGGCGACGAAGAGGGCGAGACGGAAGAAAACGAAACGGAAGCAAACGCCGATTTGAAACAACAACTGCTGGATTATTTGCCCGCGCTGCCGCCGACCACGCAGCTGGTGTTTATCGAGAACAAGAAACTCCACGCCAACAACGCGATCTTGAAATATGCGGACAAGGAAAAAAAGAACGCGCAAGTGCGCCTGTTTAACGCGCCGGACGCCAAAGAACTGCCGGATTGGGTGATTGACTACACCGAAAAAAAAGGCGGCACAATTGATTTTTCGGCGGCAAACGATTTGGCGCTGTATGTGGGCGGGGATTTGCGCGCGTTGGACAATGAAATTGAAAAACTGATTTTGTATCGGAACGGGGAATTGATTCGCCGCCAGGATGTGCAATTCATGGTCGCGCCCGCGCAAGAACAAAAAATTTTTGATTTGGTGGACGCGTTGGGACAGCGCAAAACCCAACGCGCGCTGGAACTGCTGCACGACCAACTGCGGCACAATGCGAATGAATTTTATTTATTGAGTATGATTACGCGCCAATATCGCATCTTGCTTCAGACGCGCGATTTGATAGCGCGCGGCATGAACACAGACGCGATCCAAAAACAATTGGGCTTGCATCCGTTCGTCGCAAAGAAAATGGCGGAACAAGCGCGCAGCTATACGGTCGAGCAATTGGAAAACATCATGCGCCAGTTACTCGAAATGGACGTGAATTTGAAAACGAGCAAGTTAGAGCCGACGCTTGCGCTCGATTTGCTAGTCGTGGATTTGACGCAAAAATAGATTGCAAGACAAATTTGTCTTGAATTTTTTGTTTCGCGCAAAATTCCCGCCTACCCCATTGTCCTTGCCCCTGAATGTAGAACATAAAAATACGCGGAATCAAAAAAAAAGACAGCGCTGCATTTTGCAGGACTGTCTTTAGCGGCGCGGTTGTGGGCAGCCGCGCCGCGAGAATATTACAAGTTATGCCGCGTGTTGCAGTCGCACGCGCGACGTGGACACGCCCAGCATTTGGGCGCGGAACGCATCATACGCGTCGGGCGCCAAGCGCGCGATTTGTACGCGAATTTTTTCGCCGTTCGCAATCAAAAGAAAATCGCCGCGCCCCGCGAGTTTTTCTGCGCCGCTTTGCGCGACGCCCGACGCGACCAGCGCTTCGTTCGCGCTCGTCACTTTGCCGACGAGGCGCACGGGAAAATTCGCCTTGACGAGACTGCCCAACACGGACGCGGTCGGTTTTTGCGTGCAAGCAATGACCGAAATGCCTGCGCTGCGCCCACGCTGCACCAAGCGCGTCAAATAATTCTCCACTTCAGCCCCGCCCTGCATGAGCAAATCCGCAAGTTCGTCAATCAGCAAGACAATGCGCGGGCGCGTAATCATTTGCGCTTGACGCCGCGTCATTTCTTCGACCAGCCATTCGAGATTCGCAATCGCATCTTCCACATTTTTGATAATCGGACACAACAGATGCGGCGACTGTTCAAACACGCGAAACTCGCTCGCTTTCGGGTCCACGATAATGATTTGCACATCGCGCGCGCGTTGAAAAAGCATCAACGACGCCAGCATGGTGCGCGCGGCTTCGCTCTTGCCCGAACCGGTGGTGCCCGCAATCAAAACGTGCGCCACATCGGGCGCGGAAACGCGCAGTAACAGCGGCACGCCATCCGCCGCCATGCCCAACAGCGTTGTGCCTGCCACGTTCATGGCTTGAAACATCAAGCCGTCCTCCCGCAATTGCGCGCAAAGGTCGAGCAAGCGCAACGGTTTGGTGTCTTGACGCGGAATTTCGATGTTGATTTGCCCGTTGGCGCGTGAAATACGCGCGGCAGGCGCGTCGAGCGCGAGCGCGATTTCTTCGGCGAGGTTTTCGAGTTTCGAGACTTTGGTCGTGGCGGAGGGCGTGACGTGAAATTGAATCGTGCGCGGCGTGACGCGTCCGCCCGTCACTTTGGCGGGCGCTTTGTGCGTCGCCAACACCCATTCGATTCGGTCCGCTTGCTGATGCAATCGCTGTTTGTTCATGCGCGCTCCGTTTTCTATTCAGAACACTTGTTCTGATTATAGCGAACATCTGTTCGTATGTCAAGAGACGCGACCTTGAAAATTTTGCGGCAACGCGCCTTTCGGAGTAAAAACACGCCAAATGCTTCGCCCCAACAAAAAGCCCGCGTCGTGAACCTTATCCCACGCGGGCTTGACCATTCCATTCTAAAGCGCACACCTTTATTTCTGGCGCAGCATTGGCGAATCGAACCACAAACCGCTGATTTGATGCGCATCGTCTGGAGTAAAGACAACGCGCATCGTAACGCCATCTTCGTTTTCAAAACGTCCGTTGTAAATGACGACAATGAAATTGTCTTGCTTGACCACATCCGTGACCTTGCGCGAAACATACTTGCCGATTTTATTCAGGATGGCGGCGCGTGTTTGCGTAAACACCGCTTCGGTTTCGGCTTTTTGCATCGCCGCGTCAAAGTCGCGCGCAAAGACGGCATAGTCGCCGGCATTGAAACCTTCAAGCAGGTTTTCTGTTTTCGGTTCCGCAAACGCAAGCGCCGCGTCGCGTTCTGCTCCCGTAATCGGCTGTGCGCCCGCGCTGCATGCCGTAAAAACCCAAAATACAAAAACACAAATCGTCGTGAGGGTAATTATTTCTTTCATCGGTAGAGTATGAACAAAAAACCAGACACAATCGTATCTGGTTTTTTTCCTTTTTACTTTATGCTTTTTGCTTGCGCCCCTTATGCTGCCATGCCCAACTGCCGAATCACCAGCACCACCTTGCCTTGAATCTCCAGATTACGCGGCTCGACCTCGATGGGCGTATAGGAGGGATTCGCGGGGACCAACTCGATTTTATTTTTGCGGCGATAAAAATACTTGAGCGTGGTCTGCCCCTTGTCCTTGAGCCACGCCGCCACCATATCGCCGTCGCGCGCGGTCTGCTGCGATTTCATCACCACAATATCGCCGTCGTGAATGGACGCGTCAATCATCGAATCCCCTTTGACGTGCAGCGCAAACAATTTGGTGGGGTCGGCATCGTGTAGCAGCGAGCGCGTCAACATGACGCTTTCGTGGTCGGCTTCGAACGCGTTCGTATCGGGAACTTCGATGGGTTTGCCGGCGACGATGCGACCAAGCAGCGGCACTTGGATAAAGCGCGCGTCGCTCATCGGTTTGCCGTTCGGCGCGGTCAAGCGCAAGCCGCGCGAGACCTCTTTTTCGCGCGAAATGAGTCCGGCGCGTTCGAGGATATTCAAGTTGTAATTAACGACCGACGTGGACGAAATGCCCACCGACGAGCCGATTTCGCGAATGGTGGGCGGACGCCCTTTATCGCTCGAAAAACGCTGGATAAACGAATAAATCTGTTGCTGCCGTTCCGATAGCGCCATGTGCTTGACCTCCCAAAATGTGGACAAATGTTCCTAGTACACGCGTTCGATGGACATTTTACCCGAACACGCGTTCGGTGTCAAGCTTTTTTGGAACAAATTTTCGGTTTTGGCTCGAGTGCAAGGGGTTGCGTTTCACCATTGAGCGGATTTGCGTCCGAATATGCCAAATTAAAAATTTGTCGTACCAACAGCCCGACGCGTACGACCAAGGTCCAATTTGTCAGACCTGCAAACTCAATTGATGAATTTCGCTCGCCGCGCGCAAGCCCGATTCAATCGCGCCTTGAATCCAGCGGTGATACACGGAAGCGTGTTCGCCCGCAAAATAGTACCGTCCTTCGTTTTGACAAATCGCGTCATACAATCGCGTGAACTGCCCGGGCTCGAACAAGGCGAACGCGCCGCCTGCGTATTCGTCGTCGTGCCACACTTTGGACGCGCCGACCTCGAACTCGGTCAAAATTTGCGGATGAATTTTCGCCACGTCCTCGATCGCCTGTTCGATGCGGTCTTGCGGTTCGAGCGAACCCCAGCGCTGCGCGTCCTCCGCCCACGTATAACTCGCGAGCAAAACGCCGCGACCCGTTTCGCGCCCATGATCGGGATAATACAAATTGCGAATCGGCAAATCGGTCACGGTGCCCGCGCCGAAAATGCCGTCGTCCTCTTCCCAAAAACGGCGTTTGCATTGCAGCAAAACTTTGGTGGACGCGTCATAATGCACTTGGCGCAGCGCGCGCTGCTTGGCGCGTGAAAAGGGTTTGAGGACTTCGATATGGCGCATCACGGGAAACGGCAAGGTGAGAAGCGCGTACGCGCCCGTTTCGGCAAAACGGCCCGCGCGCGTTTTATAATGCACCGTCACCGCGTCGGGCGTTTGGTCGAGCGCAATCGCCTTGGCGCCAAACCGAATGTGGCGCGCCAAAGCGGGCAGGAACGCGTTCGGCAACGTATCCGCGCCGCCGACAAGTTCGACGAGATTTTGAAACGAGCCGCCGATTTCGGGACGAATAATGTCAATGAACGAAGCGTTTTGGCGGCCCTCGTATCCCGCGAACAAACCGAACATTTCGATTGCGCCTTCGCTCCAGCCGCGCTTTTCCAAAAATTCGCGCAGTGAGTCGTTATCGTACTCGGCGAGAATTTCGTCCCACGCGGCTTCGCCTTTTTCATGCAATTTTTTCTCGATCGGTTCCAGCGCGGCGTTCCACAATTCCGCCGCCGTTTTACCGCGTTCATTTTCTTTAAGGTCAAAGCCCAACGCGTTCGGGTTGTGGCGAAATTCCGCCAGGCGCATTTTCTTGCCGTTGATGAACACATAACATTGCGGATTGCCCATCGTGAACGGCGCCGTTTGCAATTTGAATTTTTCTACGTACGCCATCGTCAACGCGTGCGAGGCGGGCAAACGCATCCCCCCCGCTTCGGCGTACAAACCGTGCGTGAACGGTTCGCGGTACGTTTGCAAACGTCCGCCGACGCGCTGCTGCGCTTCGAGCAAAACAATTTCATGGCCCGCGCGTTTCAATTCGTACGCCGCCGCCAAGCCCGCCATCCCCGCGCCGACGATGATAATCTTTTGCGGACGCGGCGTACGCGGCAATCCATTTTGAATGATGGACAGAAAATCGCTCATGCAAGTTCCTCCTCCGACTCGACATGCCAATGCGCCCGCACACGCGCGGCATGCGCGGCGCGCGCGTGCGGCGGCATCAGCCGTTTGTCGTAAATATCCTGATAAAACCAATCGTTCGCAAAGCGCGGCGTAACGTGTAGATGAAAATGCCAAACATCTTGGCTGCCGCCCGGTTCATTGTGCTGGCGCGTCGAAATGCCGTCGCACGCATACGCGCGTTTCAACGCGAACGCGATGCGCCGCGCGACGCGATAAATCGCCGCGCCCAGCGCCGGCGGCAGATCGAAAATGTTTTCATAATGCGCGTTGGGAATGACAAGGATATTTGGCTCGTTGCGCGCGTATTGATGCGACGCGACGAACGCGGCGACCCATTCATCTTGATACACAACGTCGCTCAAACGCGAATAGTCGGCCGCATTTTCCTCTCGGCGCGCAAGCAGGCAAAACGGACAGCGATAATCTTCGGGCGCGTGGTTGTACATTCTATTTTTTCTTTGCCGGTTTGGATGCCGTCGTCGCACGCGCGCGCGTTTTGGCGGTCACAAAATCAAACAATAACCGCGCGCACATCACCGTCGTCTGCTTTGACGCGCTGTCATAAACGGGATTCAATTCGGCAATGTCCAATGCGTCCACATACGGCGCGAGATAGCGCACAAAATCAAACAATTGTTGGACGGTCAAACCGCCGGGCTCGGGCCAACCGGTGCCGGGCGCTTCGCCGGGGTTCACGGCGTCAATATCCACCGTCAGATAAATTTTTTCCGTCCCCGCGCGCGCCCACGTCAGCGATTGTTTCGCCGCCGCCAACGCGCCCATTTCCTCAAATTCGGGCGCGAGAATCCGGCGCACGCCATATTTGACGCCCACGCCCCACTGCTGCGTCGTCGCAAAACCGCGCAAACCGACTTGCACCATATTTTTGCCGCGCAAGCGTCCAAGTTCGAGCGACCGCGCCATGCCGCTGCTGCCCGAAAGCGAACCTTGTTTTTCAGAAAAATCCAACATGTCGCAGTGCGCGTCGAGTTGAATCATACCCAGTTTGCCGCGCGCGGTTTCGTGCAAGGCGCGGAACGCGGGAAAAGTCACGCCATGGTCGCCGCCGATGACAAGCGGAATGAATCCCGAATCAATCACTTCGCGCACCGCGTTCGTAACTTGGGCAACCGCTTTTTCGTGGTCGTAAAACGAAAGCGCCACGTCGCCAAAATCCGCGACCTCGACGGCGGATAAATTTACAATTTCGCCGCGGTCCATGTCCGCGACGTGGGCGTCCACCACGCGTTTCGCCAACAACAATTTAAATTGCTCGCGCAGCGCCGCCGGCGCAAACCGCGCGCCGGGATTTGCAATCGAAGTGGACGCATCGTACGGTACGCCGAGAAAACCAAATTTCAATTGGGCTTCCGTTTGCGGAGCAAGCAATAGATTACTCATCACGCCTCCATTGTGTTTTTTGAGAATTTAGATTACATTTTATCCCATCATAACCGTTTGCAGTTACACATCCATCGAGCGCCAGCTTTGCTCACGGAGGTTCGCATGACGCGCACACAAAAAATTATTATCGGCGTAATGGTATGTTTGGTGATAGGGGTCCTCATCGCGGTCATGCTCGCGTTCTTTGGCTTGGTGCGCCAGAATCGAGCCGCCCAAGTCAAAGAGCTGCCCCCGCCGACAACTTTTCCCACCGTGCTCTATCCCGCCACCTATACGCCCACGCCCCCCAGCGGCACCGCGACGCTCGTTATAGAAAATAGTTCCGGCGCCGTCGCAACGACCCCGCAGCCGCGCGCAACGATTGACCCGAACAATCCGGTGGCCGTCGCGCTGGACGAGGCAATGAAAAAAGCGCAGACCGCCAAACAAGGTCGTTTCAACATGAGTTTTTCAATGGAAGGCGATTTCGGTTCCGATATTCCGCCGGGCTGGGCGCAAGATGGCAAAGTTACGTTGATTGTCGTGAACGGCGCGACCAAAGGCGCAGATTCACAGTTTGCCATCCAAGGCATGTTGGCGAGCATGTTGGGCGCGGACCCGAATAAAGGCATCGAGTTCATGACCGTTGACGGCAAAACCTATCTGCGCGGGCCCATGACTTTCTTGGGCATTACGGATGATAAATGGTACGTCGCAACCGGCGCGAGCCAGCTGCCCACCAATAACGCTTCCCCGGAACAACTCTTGACTGGCTTGGACAGAAATTTAAATTGGGCGGGCATTCGCGCAGCAGGCGTTGAAACGTTGGACGGAATGAATTGCCAAACTTACATCGCCGACAAAGCCGCGACGCTGGACGGCATGAAAGCGTTTGGCGATGCGACGAAACAACTGTCGTCCGATTTTAACGCGGCAGCGGTGGAATTCGCCGAAACCAAATTTTGGATTTGCGACGACGGCTATTTTCACCAAATGACTTTGAATCTGCGCGCCAAAAATAAAAGCAAACCGTCGGAAATGATCGGCATGGCAATCGCCATTCACCTCTATGACTATGACGGCAATTTCAAAATCACGCCGCCGGGAAACGCCACGCCGCTGGACCTGAGCAAATTCAACGGCAAGTTGCCGGCGCTGGCGCCTCAATAAAAATTTTTTAACCGCGTCGGCCAAATTCGCGTTCCAACAGCGCCGCGTTCAACTGCAACATGGTCGGGCGGCCGTGTGGACAGGTGCGCGGCGAGGCGCATTTTTCCAAATCGCGTATCAGCGCGCGCATCTCGTCGAGCGCCATCGTCTGCCCGCCTTTAATCGCCGCGCCTTTGCAAATGCTCATGATTAAACGCGCTTCCGCTTCCGCCTGAATCGGCGCGCCGCCTTCATCCGTCAAATCCAAAATTTCGAGCAGCGCCGCGCGCGGTTCGCGTTTTTGCAAGAGCGTCGGCACGGCGCGCAGCAAAAGCGTCGCGCCGCCAAACGATTCGAGGCGAAACCCCGCGCGCGCCAATTGTTCGCGTTCGCTTTCATACGCCGCAAACTGCGCGGGCGCCAATTCGACCGGGACGGGTTCCAACAAATCTTGCGCGGTAAAATTCTGCGCGCGTTCGGTCTGCCACTTGTCATACAACACGCGCTCGTGCGCGGCGTGTTGATCCACCAGATACAAACCGTCGGGCCCTTCGCAAACGATATAGGTTGAAAAAATTTGGCCCAGCACGCGAAGCATCGGCAAGGAATCGGCGGCAGCCGCCGGATGCGCCGACGCGAACGCGCGCGCGTCAAGTTCCAACTGCGCCGAGTCCGCTTGCGTCGGCGGAATGAGATTGAGCGCGGCGTGCGCGGGCGTCGCGAAAAGGGACGGCGCGCCCAAATGCGGCGCCGCGTTGGACGAAAACGCAAGCGTCGGCATCGGAAATTTTTCGTTTAGCGCGCGGCGCGTCGCGCGTTGGACAGCGCGAAAAACCTCAGGCGGTTCGCGGAAACGCACTTGCATTTTCGTCGGATGCACATTCACATCCACCGCTTCGGGCGACAATTGCACATTCAACACAAACATTGGAAAACGTCCGACCATCAGCAGCGTGTGATACGCTTCGGTCACGGCGTGCGCGAGAGCGCGGTCGTCCACCCAGCGCCCATTCACAAACAGATATTGCAGCCGCCGGTTGCCGCGATGAATCGAGGGCGGCGTAATATAACCGTACACCTCAATCGCCGTCTGTTCATCCATCGCGGTCTCGGACGCGGCGCTTTGCACCTCCAACATGGCGCGCGCCGTTTCGCTGCCGTACACTTTGAGCAACACATCGCTCAGCTTGCCGCTGCCGGCGGTTTGAAAAACCAATTTGCCGTCCGTGACGAGCGAAAAACGCACGCGCGGATACGCCAGCGCGTAAGCGTGAACCATTTCGGCAATGTGCGCGTTTTCCGCGCCCGGCGATTTCAAAAATTTTAGCCGCGCGGGAACGTTGTGAAATAAATCCTCGACCGTAATCACGGCGCCGCGCGGCGCGCCGTGCGACTGGTGCAATCGCGTTTGCGCGTTCTCGACTTTAAAGATGGTGCCGTGCGTTTCCGCGTCGGCGCGCGTAATCAGCGTAACGCGCGCGACGGACGCGATGCTGGGCAGCGCCTCGCCGCGAAAACCGAGCGTCCGAATCGCAAATAAATCGTCGGCGGAAGCGAGCTTGCTCGTGCCGTGCCGCGCGAACGCGGTGGGAACGTCGTCGGACGAAATTCCGCTGCCGTCATCGGCGACGCGAATGAGCCGCTGGCCGCCGCCGCGCACTTCCAAGCGCACATCGCGCGCGCCGGCGTCGAGCGCATTTTCAATCAGCTCTTTGACGACCGAGGCGGGGCGTTCAATCACTTCGCCCGCCGCGATTTTTGAGGCGAGATCGTCGGAAAGAATGTGGATGGACATGAGCTTGCGCGTAAAATTGTATCACAGGATTGAGATTTCAAATTTAACCGCGCGCTTTTTTTTGGAATTTACGAACGCGTCGCGTACAATACATTTCTCATGTTTCAGCGTCCGCCCGCCTTGATTGAAATTTGGCGCGCGCACACGCGGCTGCGCGCGTGGCTCGCGCCGACGCCGCTGCGCAAAGCGTTCGCGCTGTCGGAACAGTGCACCGCCGAGATTTTTTTGAAATTGGAAAATTGGCAGCCGACCGGTTCGTTCAAAGTGCGCGGCGCGTTCAATCTGCTCGCGCAATTGACGCCCCCTGAAATCGCGCGCGGTCTCGTCGCCGCGTCGGCGGGCAATCACGGCTCGGCGGTCGGTTACGCCGCGCAGCGCTTGGGCATCGCCAACGTTCATATTTTCGTGCCGACCACAACGCCGCGCGCCAAAATTGCCAAGATGCAGCGCTTGGGCGTGAACGTGCATGAGGTCGGCGCAACTTATGACGACGCGCATCACGCCGCCGCCGCGTTTCAACACGCGCAGGGCGCGACCTTTGTTCACGCGTACGACGACGCGCGGACTGTCGCGGGCGCCGGCGCGTGCGCGCTGGAAATTTTGGAAACGGCGCAAACTTTGGACGCCGTGTTGATTCCGGTGGGCGGCGGCGGTTTGAGCGCGGGCATGGCGATTGCGTTCAAACAGCTCGCGCCGCACATTCAAGTTATCGGGATTCAACCCGAAGCGTCGCCGTCGCTGCGCGATTCCTTGCGCGACCAAATTTGTTACGAAGAATACAACGCCGCGCCGACGCTGTGCGACGGACTCGCGGGCGGGATCGGCAAAATTGTTTTTGAGGTCGCGCAAAAAAAATGGATTGACCAAACGCTGCTGGTGAGCGAACGCGCCGTCGCGCGCGCAGTCGCGGAATTTGCGCGCCGCGAACAACTGATGGTGGAAGGTTCGGGCGCGGTCGGCTTGGCGGCGCTCTTGGAAAATCCCGAACGCTGGCGCGGTCAGCGCGTCGGGTTGGTCGTCAGCGGCGCCAACATTGACGCCGCGCGGTTGCGCGAACTATTGACGGAAGATTGAATGGTCCAGTACGTTTTTTTTGATCTAGACGAAACGCTGTATCCGCCGTCGAGCGGTTTAATGAACGCCGTCAGCGACCGGATGCGTTTATATTTGCAGCAAGAATATGCAATGCCGCCAGAGCGCGCGCACGCATTGCAGACGCGCTATTGGCGTGAGTACGGCACGACGCTGCGCGGCTTGATGCTCGAATATGGAATCAATCCACAGCGCTTTTTGGAATTTGCGCATGACGTAGATGTGGCGCAATATCTCGAACCCGCCCCCCAACTGCGCGCGCAGTTGCAGCAAATCCCCTTGACCAAAGTGATTGTGACCAACGCGGATGTGCCGCACGCGCAGCGCGTCCTCGCGCGACTCGGCGTCGCCGACCAGTTTCAAGCCATTTTTGACGTCGTATTTTTTGAATACGAATGTAAACCCGCGCGCGGCGCGTATGAGCGCGTCTTGCGCGCGCTCGCCGCGCGCGGCGACGAATGTATTTTGGTCGAAGATACGCCGCGCAATCTGGACGCCGCGCGCGAATTGGGCATCCGAACCATTTTGCTTTTGCATCCGCAAGCGCCACGCGCGCCTGACGCCGCGCCAACAAGCGCCGAATGTCCCGCCGCCGCCAATCTGTGCATTGACGACATTGCGCAGGTCAACGCCGCGATCGCGACGGTTGCCGCCGCGTCGAATTGAAAACCGACATGACCCGCTTGACTGCGTTGGCGCGTTCAGAACATTTCCTCGTTTTATTGGGCTATACGCTCGCCGCGCTGTTGACCAGTTTTCCGCTCGCCGCGCAATTTTGGACGCACATTCCCGGCGTCGAAGGCGATGTGTGGAGTTATCTCTGGGCGTTGGGCTGGGCGCGCGCGTCAATTTTTCTCGGCGCGAATCCTTTTCACACCGCTTACGTTTTCTATCCGCTCGGCGGCGCGACGCAATTGTTGTGGGCGACCGCGCTGCCGAGTTTCGCATCCATTCCTTTGCAGCTCGCTTGCGGGCTCGTCCCCGCGTTCAATTTCATGTATCTCGCGGCAAGCGTCTTGACCGGTTACGGCATGTATTTGTTGGCGCAATATGAAATGCGAAATCGGCGCCTGCTTCAAACCGCCGAAATCGAAAAGCAAACATCCGACGGTCGCCCATTCTGCCTCGCCGCATTTAGCGCCGGTTTGGCGTTCGCCTTTAGCCCGCTGCGGTTGGGCTATGGGCTCGCTTTCACCAATTTATTTCACACTGAATTTATTCCGTTCTATGTTTTGTTTTTGTTAAAAACGACGCGGGCGCGCGGCTGGAAAAACGCGGCGCTGGCGGGATTATTTTTTGGTTTGAACGCGTATGTGGATTTTCAAAGCGCGGCGTTTCTCGCGTTGTTCACCGCGCTGTGGTTGACGTATCAAGGCGCGCGCGCGCTGATTCGCGCGCCGCGCGCGTGGACGGCGCTGCGCGCGCGCGCCGCGCGCAACCCAATTTTGCGCGTGAGCGTTTTGGGCGTCGTCGCCGCGCTCGTCGCCCTGCCCATGCTCGGCGTCGTTCTGAACGATTTCGCCATCGAAGGCGGCAATTATATTCGCATCTTTCCGCTCAAGTATTCGGCGGAACGTTCGTACGACGCGCTGTCGTATTTTATCCCCAACGCGCGCAGTACGTTGTATCAAAGTTTGCCCGCGCCGCGCGTCGAAAATGTGAACGCGTCCGTCGCGTCGGCGGATCAAGCGGAACTGTCGCCCGACCGCCAAAATTTTTTGGGCGTCACGCTGCTGGCGCTGGCGGCGCTTGGCGTAATTCGCTTTGGACGCAAAATGTTATTTTGGATAGGCGTCGCGCTCGTTTTTGCGCTCTTGTCGCTGGGTCCCGTTTTGCATTTCGCGGGCAACGATACCAACATTCCTTTGCCGTTCGCGCTCGTCAATCACATTCCAATTCTCAACAACATTCGTATTCCGATGCGGTACGGCATGATGGTTTTTTTTAGCGCGGCGCTGCTCGCGAGCGCGGGCGCGTTGACACTGCTTCAATGGCGGCTCTGGACGGCGCTGCCAATCATCGGCTTGCTGCTCGCGGAAAGTCTTGCGTTGCCCTATCCGACATTGGAATTTCGCGTGCCGCGCATTTACGAACGCATCGCGCAAACGTCCGACGATGTAACCGTACTCGAAATTCCATCGTTCAATTGGCGGTATGCGGCGCAAAACGCGGCGTATCAGGCGATTCATCAAAAACGGATTTTGCGCGCCTATACCAATCGCATCGCGCCCGACCTCGCCGAGTATTTCAATTTGCGCCAGACGCCGTTGGTGGTACGCAGTTTGCGAATTTTAGAAGGCGCGGAAGAGGGCGTTTTGACGGACGCGGAAATTGCCCAAGACCGCGCGGCGCTGGACGATACGCTCGCGTTTTTCAAGCTGCGGTACGCGATTTTGCATCGCAAGCAATTGCCCGCGGAACGCGTCGCGCAGATTGACGCGTATCTGCGCGCGGTGATGCGCGCGCGCGTCCTGGACGACGACGGCGAGGTCATTGCGTATGAACTGCCGCGCGCAAATTTCAGCGCCGCCGCGCGCACGCTGGATTTGGCGTCGAACGCGACTTTGATGTATCTTGGGCGCGGCTGGCAAACCGAACCGCTAGCCGACGTGGACGGTTCGCAAGGACGGTACGCGCAAGCGGCGCGCGCGCAAATCTATGCGCCGCCAACTAACGCCGCGCAATGGACTTTGGATTTGTACAGCGCGCAAGCGAACGCGCCGCTGCAAATCCAAGTCAATGCCGCCAACGCGTCGGAACTAGAGTTGGCGCAAGGATGGCGTTCCTATACGTTAACCGCGCCCTTGACGCAGCGGCTCAATCTATTACAACTCTTTTTCGATTCCGCCGCGCGCGAACGTTTTGCCGTTGGCGCTTTGGAATTAAAATAAAGCGTCCGCGCGGGCGGAACGGCTGATGATACAAATGAGAACCATTGAAACTCAAATCCGCGTGCGCTATGCCGAAACCGATAAAAGCGGCATTGTGTACAACGCGCATTATCTCACCTGGTTTGAAGTTGCGCGCGGCGAATTTTTTTGGCAGCGCGGCATGGATTATGGACGCGACATTGAAGGACGCGGCTATCACTGGCCCCTCATCGAAGCGCATTTGCGGTATCACGCGCCCGCGTTCTATGGCGATTGGTTGACCGTGCGCGCGTGGATTGGCGAGCTCAAGAGCCGCACGCTAAAAATTGAATATGAAATCTCGCGCGACGGCGAAAAATTATGTTCGGGCTATACGACGCACATGAACATTGACGACCATGGCAAGCCCACCGTGTTTCCCGAAGAAATTCGCCGCTTGTTGCTGCCGGAATCCTAAATTTTTTACGGACGTAAAAATCACGCCTCTCATCCCACGATGCCACCGGAATGCGCGGACGCGTTCCCAACGACGGTGGCATCTTGTTGTACCGGAAAATGAACGTCAAACATATTCCCATCGGGTTCGCGCTGCTGCTCACGGCGTGCGTCGCCAGCGCACTGTTCATCGGGTCCCTCCGTCCGTTCGGCGATACGGAAAAATTTTCCGCGTACGCGCCACCCACGTCCGCGCAAACGCAGCCGACCGCGGCGCCGACATTGACGTCCGCGCCATTGCCCACCAACCAAGTCGCCGTCACACGCGTCGCCTTTATCGCCACCAAAAGCGCGCAAGCAAATACCGCCACGCCGACGCCCAGCGCTCAAACGGTTGACGCCACGCCGACCATAGCGCCCGCGCAAGCGACCGCCGACGCGCTGGCGACGCAAACTTTTGCGCC
>Ga0226835_1000459_pt1 | contig 46267 bp, 32 predicted proteins | sample LAC_MetaG_1_FD_163627 | JGI IMG/M metagenome (GOLD analysis project Ga0226835, IMG submission 163627) | Anaerobic ammonium oxidizing microbial communities from anammox membrane bioreactor (MBR) in UC Berkley, California, United States -... | ecosystem: Engineered > Bioreactor > Anaerobic >...
ACATTGGGCGGAAAGAATTGCTCAAGCAGCAACCATTCACTATACTTCAAATCGGTCGGGTAGGTTTGGGTGAATTGAGTCATTCCCCAAGCTTACTCGACTTTTAGCGATTTATGAAACGCTCTCTAAGGGTGGACGCGGCTGATGTCGCGCGTTCCATTCCTGAATGATTTGGACGAGAAATGTTCCGATCAATTGCATGTGTTTTTGCGTTGCTTCGCTCAACTTGCACTCTAGCGTTTCCGCTGATGGTTGTTCTGTGATGGATTCGGATTGATTTGGATTTTCAGCGTTTGAAAAAGAATTGGATGGATAATGGCTCGCCACGTTCGGCCTCCTGACGGCGTAAAGAAATTGGTTTGGTCAGTCGCCCCCACGCGGACAGCACTCCGGTGGGGGAAGCCATAACCACACGTCACCATCAAGAGGCAGCGTCGAAATTACGGTTCGGACAGCATCTTTTTCCTAAAAACAAAATCGCCTTCTCTCTGTCAGCACAGAAAGAAGGCGATTCACTTTGCTATTGCAAAGTGGCATGAACCCGCGCGTAAACTGCGCGAGGTTGTTCCATCGCAAAACGCGCGATAGAATGTTGCCAGCCCTTGTCGTGCTACAACACGATGAATGGGTCAGCGCCTCGTGGATGTTCGAGCATCTGCGGGGCGCGTTTTTTATTCAGTTGAGGACATTATAAGCGGGGAAATCGCGCGTGTCAAGAACCTTTGTTCTAAATTTTGGGTGCGCGGAGATTGGGTCGGGGGAACTTTTGTACTCACTCTCCGATGCGCCTTCGCGCGGCGCGTCAAAAATCGAGCAATGCGTTTCTTGTTCGCACACTCGGCTATGTTTTGTGTAGTCGGTTATGTTTGGGGACTATGCGGAAAGAGTAAATCAAGGAGGCACAAGGTTGTCTTGAATCCAGACCAATCCATCAAATGTTGCTTTGCGAGTCCGGAAACCGGGAGCAGGGCTCGACGAGCATTTCCATTTTTCTGCCTTCCCTCTTGTTTTGAATGATTAGAGTTTGGGAAACGACACCGCCCTGTAATCCATCGTCGTTGGGAACTCGACGCGCCTCTTTGTAGGATGTAGAGGAAACTAGAATTATTTTGGATGAGCATAGCATATCAGATGCCCCGCGCGGGGTCAACGATTTGGCGAGAGAATTTTTCAGCAAGGGTTCATGCAAAGCGCTTAAAATAACTGTCTGCGAAACAAAATTTTTCTGAACGAAAATTTTTTGGAAATGATTGTACGGTGTACAAAAAGGTCGCAGATCTTTTCACAAGATATTGTGTTATCTCACAGCGAAACATTTGGCGTGGCTTGATTTAAAGATTGACGCACGTACAAGCCCCTGTTAGAATCCCCTTTGTGTTCTCCAGTCCCTTTTGCGTGGATTGATTCGAATATGCTCCCATTGCTTCAGGAATTGCCTCTTTCCAAAGTAGGTGAACGAAAGGCAGGATTTGTCACCGAACCGCGCGGCACGCATATCGGGCGGACGATGATGCTTGCCGACTTGCGTCGTTTAATGGCGAGTTGCGCGCTGGATGCAACATACAACGATTATCAGCGCGCAATCGTTCAAGAAAACGTTCTATTGAAAAGAACAGAATCTACGCGGCGCACCAGTTTGCGTTTTCTCACCGAACTGTATGCGCTGGACGCGCGCGTTTTGCTCTTTCGCGCGCTGCGCGATTTGTGGAAAGACGACGCAGACGCGCAGCCGTTGCTCGCGTTTTTATGCGCGGTGGCGCGTGACCCCATTCTGCGCGTGACAGCAGATTTGATTCTGAATCTCGATAAAGGCGCAGTGGTTACGCCGGAAATGATTTCGCAAACGGTAAAGGGAAAAATTGGGAAAACGTATAGCGCCAAAGCGTTTGCCACCGTTGGGCGCAATGTGGCTTCGTCGTGGCAACAGGCAGGACACTTGACGGGACACAAAACAAAACTTCGCGCGCAAGCGCATAGCACACCTGCCAACGTTGCTTATGCGCTGTTCCTTGGTTATTTGAGTGAGGCGCGTGGTCAAGCGTTGTTTCATACGCTGTGGGCGCGCTTGCTGGACACCCCTCAAGCCATCATGCAAGAGCGCGCAGTGGTCGCGTCGCAACGCGGCTGGATTGATTATCGCCACGCAGGAAATGTTATAGACATCGGTTTTGGTTATTTGCTGCGAAAAACGGAGGCGCTGTGAATGAGATTGAACGCCTATTGAACAAATATGAACGGTTTGTCGCACTGCCGTGGGACCGCACCCTCGCGGGCCCACAGCGGGTGTGGTTTGTCATGTATGACCCGACCCAAGAACGCCGCTTGCGTTTGCAGTTGGAAGCGTTTCAAGTTGTGACAGAACAGGCGCAACATCGTTGGACGTTGGTGGATTTGACGGACACCTTCGCGCATTGGATGGCGCAGCATGAGTATCGGGAAGCGTATTTTGAACAACCCGAAGATATGGATTTGGCGCTCGATGATTATGCCGCGCAGGTTGTAGAATTGGTACAAAATGCGCTAACCGCGTCGGATACGGATGACCAAACGATGGTAGCGCTGCTGGGCATTGGCTCACTGTTTGGTTTGATGCGCGCGTCCGTGTTGATTGAACGCGTCGCCCCTTTTATTCGCGGGCGCTTGCTTGTATTTTTTCCGGGACACAAAGAGGGCGCGAGTTATCGTTTGTTGGATGCTCGCGATAGTTGGAATTATTTGGCTGTAGCCATTACGGCAGATGAGGAATAAACCATGACTCTCAACCGCGAAATTTATCTCCAAGACCCGCTTGCTTTTCCCATTCCGAATGATGGCGTGGCGCAAGTGCTAGAGCCGCAAACGCCAGAACAATGGAAGGTGCTGCGTTATGAGCTGCAATCGTTCGTGTGTGAGGGGGAATATCACGCGGGGCTAGAACGCATTCTCTCTACCTTTTTACGGAATTTGAATCAACCAAAACAACCCGCTGTCTGGGTGAGCGGATTTTTTGGCAGCGGCAAATCACATCTCGTCCGCGTCTTGGAATATCTCTGGCGCGATGTCAAATTTCCCGACGGCGCGACGGCGCGCGGTTTGACGCGCTTGCCCGATGACATTAACGATGCGCTCAAAGAGCTGAGTACCGAGGGCAAACGCAGCGGCGGTTTATGGTCTGCGGCAGGCACGTTGGGCGCGGGGGTGGGAAGCAATGTGCGTATGGCATTGCTCGCAATTTTGTTTCGCAGCGCGGGCTTGCCGGATAAATTTACGTTGGCGAAATTTGTCTTGTGGCTAAAGCAGAATGGCTATTACGACACAGTGAAAGCCGGTGTCGAAAATTCGGGCAAGGATTTTGCCAAAGAGCTCGGCAATTTGTACGTGTCCGACGCCTTGGCAAAGAGCTTGCTTGCCGCGTATCCGACGCTTGCCGAAACGCCCGCGCAAGCGCGCGTGTTTCTCAAGGAAACGTTTCCAAACCGCGACGATATTTCCGACACCGAACTTACAGAAACGATGCGTCACGTGTTGGAACAGCAGTCGCAAGTGGCAGGCAAGCTCCCGCTTACGCTTTTGATTTTTGACGAGTTGCAGCAATTCTTGAATGAAGATTCGACGCGCACGCTCGCGGTGCAGAATGTTGTCGAATTGTGCAGCGCCCAATTTGGCAGCAGTTTGCTTTTTGTCGCAACGGGGCAATCCGCGCTCACCGCGACGACGATGCTTCAAAAACTGCGAGACCGTTTCACCGTTACCGTGCCGCTCCAAGACACAGACGTACAGAATGTCGTGCGTCAGGTGGTCTTGCGTAAAAAACCTGCGCGCGAACCCGAACTCAAACAGCTGCTTGAAACGACCAGCGGCGAGATTGACCGCCAATTGCAAGGCACAAATATCGCGCCGACATTCCAAGACCAAGCCGTTCTCGTCGCGGATTATCCGCTGCTCCCCGCGCGGCGGCGGTTTTGGGAACGCGCGCTGCGCGCCATTGACCAAGCTGGCACTTCGGGGCAATTACGCACACAATTACGCATCGTGCATGATGCGGCGCGCGCGACCGCAGAGCAACCTCTCGGCAGCATCGTCGCGGGCGATTTTATTTTTGAGCAACTGCGCGCCGACATGCTGCAAAGCGGTCTCTTGCTGCGCGACGAAAATGTGAGCATTCAAGAATTGGCTGACGGTACCGCGGACGGCGCGCTGCGTTCGCGCTTGTGCGCGCTGATTTTTTTGATTGGCAAACTGCCCACAACGGGCCCCTTGGTCACGGGGATTCGCGCGGATGCAAATACACTTGCCGATTTGTTGGTGGACAATTTGGTGACGGGCGGCAGCGCATTGCGCCAACGCGTGCCTGCCTTGTTGCAAGAATTGACAGCCAAGGGAACGTTGATGCTTGTCGGCGACGAGTATCGTTTGCAAACGCGCGAAGGCGCGGAATGGGACGCCGAATTCAAACGGCGCAACGCTAATCTTTTTGCAGACGATGCGCGGCTCGCCGAAGAACGCATTCAAGAGTTTCGCCAAGCCGTCGCGCAGCAGCTCAAAGGAATTTCGATTACGCAAGGGTTGTCCAAAACGCCGCGCGCGTATGCGTTGCATTTTGGCGCGGACGCGCCCGAAGCCGCTTCCGCGCAAGCGCCGGTGTGGGTGCGTGACGAATGGGCGATTTCCGAAGCGGCGTTGCGGCAAGAGGCGCAAGCCGCGGGCAACGACGACCCGCTGGTGTATGTTTTGCTGCCGCGGCGAGATGCCGATGGCTTGCGCGCGGCGCTCGCCGCTCATGCTGCCGCCAAAGCGACGCTCGAACAGCGTCCCACTCCCACTTCGGATGAAGGACGTTCTGCCAAGAGCGCGATGGAAACGCGTGAACGCAATGAACGCGCGCGTCTGGATGGCATTATTGCCAATATCGTTTCCAGCGCGCGCGTCTTTCAAGGCGGCGGGAATGAAGTGGTGGAAACCACGTTCAAAGCGAGCGTCGAACGCGCGGTGCGCGCCGCGCTCGACCGCCTCTTTCCAAAATTTGGCGTGGTGGATGCGGCGAATTGGAATGCGGCGCTCAAGCGCGCCCAAGACGGCAATGTGAATGCGCTCGAAGCCATTGGGTATAACGGCGACGTGGACAAGTACGCGGGCTGTGTCGAGATTCGCAATTACATCGGCGCGGCGGGCAAACGCGGCAATGACGTGCGCGGCTATTTTGAAGGCGCAGGGTTTGGTTGGCCCCGCGACGCGGTGGATGGGTGTCTCGCCGCGCTCGTCGCGGGCGGCTTTGTGCGCGCCGCGCGCAACGGGCAACCGTTCGCCGTCAAACAATTGACGCAAGCGCAAATTGGGCTCACCGATTTTTTCAGCGAAGGAATTTCCATCAGCGCCTCGCAGCGGCTCGCGGTTCGCAAATTGCTCCAAGATTTGGGAGTCCCCAATGTGCAATCGAATCAAGAACCTGAACTCGTTCCGCAAGCGTTACAAAAATTGCGCGACCTCGCGGACGGTGCGGGCGGTGACGCGCCGCTGCCCGCGAAACCAGCAGTGACCTTGCTCGAAGCATTGCTCAACAAAAGCGGCAATGAACAATTTGTCGCGGTGTATGACGCGCGCGCCGAGTTGACCGACTTGGATCAAGAATGGACGCGGCGGCGCGCTTTGATTTCACAGCGCAGTCCGCGTTGGGACATGCTGACGCGTTTGTTGAAACACGCGCGCGCGCTGCCTGTCGCCGCCGACCTCGCGCCGCAAGTGGACGCGCTGCGCGCGAATCGTTCGCTGCTTGACGACCCCGACCCACTCGCGCCGCTGCTCAATCAAGTGACCGCCGCCTTGCGCGCAGAGACGAATGACGCGCGCAAGAAATTGGTCAACGAATTTGAAGCGCAAACGCGCGCCTTGCAAGCTTCCGCCGAATGGAAACAGCTCACGCCCGCGCAGCAGCAAACGCTTTTGCAGCAAAACAATTTGAACGGCGTTGCGGAAATCAATATCGGCACGGACGCGGCGCTGTTGGAAACGCTTGACCGCACATCACTCCAAGATTTCCAAGACCAACTTGTCGCGCTGCCCGCGCGCGCCGCCAATGCGCGCGCTCAAGCCGCGCAACTGCTCGCGCCGCAAGCCGTCCGCCTCACCGCGCCGCACGCAACGCTGCACACCGTCCAAGAGCTGGATGTTTATCTCGACGCGCTGCGCGCACAAATCTTGCAGCACATCGAAAATGGGAATCCTGTGATTCTGTAATTGCCCAGACCTGACAGGTTTTTGCCGCAATGGTTTGCGTGACGCGCGCGTTTCAATACAACGCGGACGCGATTTGTGAAACGCTGTTTTGAAAACCTGTCAGGTCTCTCTTGCGATGCTCTCTCTCGCTCCCGACCTTCGTTCGATTTTGGAAAAAGCAGTCCTTCGCGCGCGGGATGTCGCCGAAAACGCGGCGCGCGCCTTTCTTGAACCGTTGGACATTGCGAATGACGCGCCAAAAATCAAATTGACGCCCGACGCGAATCGGCTGCGGATTGCGCTGCGCGCGCAAGCGAAACAACTCGGCGGCGGTTCGCGCACGCGCGGAGTGCTGCTGCTCGTCGAACAAATCGCATATCAAGAATGGCATCGCATGTTGTTTGCGCGCTTTCTCGCGGAAAATAATTTGTTGATGCATCCCGAACTCGGCGTTCCCGTGACGTTGCAGGAATGTGCGGAACTCGCGCCCGAATACGGCGCTGCTGACGGCTGGCAGCTCGCCGCGCGCTTTGCGAGCGAAATGCTGCCGGGCATTTTCCGCGAATCCGTACTGTCATTGCGAGGAACGAAGCAATCTCCCTCCCCCACCCCCTTTGCGCGCGAGAGCCAACTCGCACTCGAAAAAATTGTGGAAAATATCCCATCCGCGATTTTTCGCTCCGACGATGGTTTGGGGTGGGTGTATCAATTCTGGCAGACGAAAAAGAAAAAAGAGGTGAACGCGAGCGAACGCAAAATCGGCGGCGCGGACATTGCGCCCGTGACGCAGCTCTTTACCGAAGATTACATGGTGCGCTTTTTGTTGGAAAACACGCTCGGCGCGTGGTGGGCGGCGCGGCATCCCGACAGTCCTCTCGTGCAGGAATGGAAATATCTTCGTTTCCTCGACGACGGCGCGCCCGCCGCAGGCACATTCGACGGCTGGCAGAAACGCGCGGCGGAAATTACGTTCATGGACCCGTGCTGTGGTTCGGGGCATTTTTGCGTGTACGCGTTCGAACTGTTGCGCAAGATGCGAATGGCAGAGGAGGGACTGGACGAACGCGCCGCGGGCGATGCGGTCTTGCGCGACAATCTTTATGCGTTGGAACTCGACCCGCGCTGTACGCAGATTGCGGCGTTCGCGCTCGCGCTGGCGGCGTGGAAAAGCGGCGGCTATCGCAAGATTCCCGTGCCGCATATCGCGTGTTCGGGGATTGCGGTGCAAGGACAATTGGAGGAATGGACGAAACTCGCGCGCGGCGACGCGTTTTTGAAAACGGCGTTGGAACGTTTATATGAATTGTTCAAGCACGCGCCCGACCTCGGTTCGCTCATCAATCCTGCCGATGTGCCTGAAAATGAAAAAATGTTCACCGCCGATTACGCGCGCGTGGAGCCATTGTTGGAAAAAGCGTTGGCGCGCGAACGCCAAGACGACGACCCTGTGGGGGACGTATTCGGCGCGGCGGCAGAAGAAACGATGAGCGCAGCAAAATTGCTCGCGGAAAAATATACGATCGTGGCGACGAATGTGCCGTACCTCGCTCGCGGGCGGCAAAGTGAGACCTTAAAGGAGTTCTGCGAACGTCAATATCCAGAAGGAAAAGCGGATTTAGCAACTGCATTTTTAGAACGTTGTAGAGATTTTTCAATTGACGCTGGAGCTTATGCGTTGGTTACACCACAAAATTGGCTGTTTTTGGGCGCGTACAAAAACCTGCGATACTCTCTCATAAATACACAAACACTTGATTTTCTCGCCAAATTGGGTGAAGGTGGATTTGAGAGTACCCAAGCAGCAGGCGCGTTTACTGCACTTCCGATTATTACAAATGCGTTGCCGCAAGACAATTCAACAATCCGTGGAATTGATGCAAGCCACGGCAACAGCCCATTTGAAAAAGCAAAGGTGCTACGCGAATTACAAATTCAATCAGTTCACCAAAAAACACAGATAAAGAATCCAGACTGCATTTTGATGCTCTCTGAATCTGGTGTGGGGAAACTACTGCGAGACTATGCTCGAACTTTGCAGGGAATTGGAACTGCTGACGCAAACAGGTACATAATCAAATTTTGGGAAATTGCGAGTATGATAAGAGATTGGTCTTATTACCAAATGGCGCCCGAGATAACGGCGGAAATTAGCGGCTACCATAGTTTGTTACGTTGGGAGAACGGCAATGGCGACTTGGCAGTCTCACCGCAAGCACGAATTTGTGGTCAACCCGCATGGGGAAAAAAGGGGGTTGCTGTAGCTGTTACGCGCAACTTGTACCGTTCGAATTATTTGGGAGAAAAATTCGATTGCACGTTAGCATCAATAATTCCAGAAAATCAGATCCATTTGGATGCAATTAGAGCTTTTGTATTGAGCGATGATTTTGTTTCTGAAGTCCGAAAAATAGACCAAGCACTCTCAGTAACGGAGAGCTCATTCGGCAAAGTACCCTTCGACCTCGCCCACTGGCAGCGCGTCGCGGACGAAATGGGTCCATTGCCCGAACCGTTTTCGAACGACCCAACGCAGTGGCTCTTTGAAGGACAGCCCGTTGGTTCCACCGAACCGCTTCAAGTCGCCGTCGCGCGTTTGCTCGGATACAAATGGCATCGGCAAAAACCTGACGCGCTCGATAAACATGCGGACGCGGACGGGATTGTGTGTTTGCCCGCGCTGGCGCACGAGCCGCCCGCCGCCGAACGTTTGCGCGCGTTGTTGGTGGAGGCGTATGAGATTGCGGCAAAGGGGGAGATTGCTTTGGGCGATAAAGAGCATCGCCTCGCAATGACAGGTTGGACGCTCGCAGAGCAGGAACGTTTATTGAGCGCGGTTGGCTTTGCGGGCAAGACGCTCGACGCGTGGCTGCGCGATGGATTCTTTGCCCAGCACGCGAAACTTTTTCACAACCGCCCATTCATCTGGCACATTTGGGATGGACGGCGCGATGGGTTTGCCGCGCTCGTGAATTATCATCGGCTCGACGCGGCGAAACTCGAACGACTCATTTACACCTATCTCGGCGATTGGCGCGAAAAACAAAAGCGCGAGATGGAACAGGGCGTCGCGGGCGCCGAAGCGCGTTACCTTGCCGCGCAGGAACTGCACAACAAACTCGTCGCCATTCACCAAGGCGAACCGCCGTATGATATTTTTGTGCGCTGGAAAACGCGGGCGCAGCAGCCCATCGGTTGGAATCCCGATTTGAACGACGGCGTGCGCTTGAACATTCGCCCTTTTGTCACCGCCGATGTTTTGCGCGCGAAATTTACAATCCATTGGAACAAAGACCGCGGCAAAAATCCCGATGGGAGCGAACGGTTGAACGATTTGCATCTCACGCGCGCGGAAAAAGATCAAGCCCGTTTCAAAAATTGAAATCTGCGATTTCAATTTTTGAAATCATCCTTTCCACATGCAAGACCAAATTTGTAGCGCCGCTGAACTCGTCGGCGCGTTGGACGCATTGGACGTGCCGTTTTTGACGAACGGCGCGCAGACGGAACGCGCGTTGGCGCTCACCCCCGCCGAACTCTTGCAGGGATTGGCGCAATCGTCCGAAGCGCGCGTCCGTTCCGCCATCATTCCACTCTTGCTGCGGCATCCCGAATTTGCGGACGGCGCGCGCCTTGCCACCGCGCGTTTGCAAGGACAGCCGCAATTCACACTCGAATTGTTTTACACCGCCGCACTGTTGCTGCAAAAAAAATATGCCGCGCGTCTCGCGCGGTTGTTCGGCGCGCAAGAAACACTGTCCGATTTGTTCAGCGCAACCTTGCAGATTGAATTGACGAACGATGTGGAACAAGCGCTGGCGTGCGTGGGGGAACGGCATACGCTGTTGAGTGGTCTGCGAATGAATTGGACTGGTGGTTATGAACATGCGGCGCGCACATGGCTTGACTATGTAGAATTCCGCGCGCGGCGAAAGCGAGAACGAACATGGCAGACAGCGTGAACGCGACACAACTCGAAATGTTTTTGCAGGAGCTGGGCAAACGCTATCCAGCTGCGGCAACACTCTATTTGCTCGGTGGCAGCGCGCTAATTCTTTTGGGCAGTCAACGCGGCACGCTTGATGTAGATTACGTTGGCATTGACAATCCAGGATTGTGGAATGATTTGCAACGTATGATTGCTGACCTCGCGCAAGAGATGGATTTAAAGATTGATGCTGTTCCCTATAACGAAATGATTCCGCCGCTTACCGATTCCGCGCAGCGACAGATTCCAGTGGGCGTGTACGGCAAGCTACAAGTTTTTATCGTTGACCCGTATGCGATGGCGCTCGGCAAATTGGACCGCGGATTTCCGACCGACCTGCAAGACCTTGTTTTCATGCTTCAACGTAACCTGCTCCAGCTGGATGAACTCGAAAAAACGCTGCGCGAAATTCTGCCGCAAGCGCGTGAGTTTGATTTGACGCCGAAACAAATGCAAGAAAATCTGGCAACGGTTCGGCAAATGCTCAAACCATAATCACAATGACGTTATTAGACGAACTCGTGAATGTGTTGCAACGCGCGGCAGAATACAATCAATGCGACATAAGCGCGCCCGCCGCGATTTTTTTCCCCGACGGCGCGCGGGAATGGCAAGCGCTGCTGCCGCAACTGCGCGCGTGCGTTCCCGTTCTCACGCTCGGCGCATACAATCCCGCCGAGCAGAGCGGACCCGCGGTGTGGCTTCGCTGCGCGCACGCGCGCGTCTTGGAGACAATTACGCGTGACGCTGAACTCGCCGTCATTTACCTTCCCGAAATTAGCGCGCCACAACTGCGCGCGGTGACGCGGTATCCGCGCGTCCTGCAACCGCTCGCCGACCTCTATTATCGCAGCGCGGTGTGGATGATGCCCGATGGCCAAGCGTGGACGATTCCCGCGTTTCTGCGCGCGCCTGAACATAACCTTCACGTCGAGGTGCGCGACGATGCCGCTACGCGTAAAGCGCTGCGCCGCGCCTTGCCGCGCGTGGCGGAAATGGAGGTTGAAGCATTGCGCGAAGGCGCGCCGTGGAAAGCCGCCGATTTTGACGCGCTGCTCGGGTTCCCCGTCATTACAAGTTTGCGCGAATTGATTTTGCAGCGCGAAAGCAGCGCGCTCGAATTCAAAGCGACGGCGCGTTGGGATGTGCGCGAGAATCAAAAAAATCCCGAGATGGAAAAATTGATTTGGAAAACCGTTGCGGCGTTTCTCAATTCCTATGAAGGCGGAACGCTTTTGATTGGCGTAACCGATGACGGCGAATTATTTGGGATTCAAGCAGATTATCCCGTGTTCAAGCCGCAAGACCGCGACCGCGACGGGTACGAACAATGGTTGTATAGCAAAATGTTGAGCTTGTTTGGGCGCGACTGCATTCCACATTTGCGCGTTACCTTTCACATCTTTCAAGGCAAAGAGATTTGCCAAGTTTCGGTCCGTCCCTCGCACAAACCTGTTTTTGTGGACGAGAATGGCGTACAGAAATTTTATGTGCGGACAGGCAACGCGTCGAACCCCTTGAATATGCAAGAGGCGATTTTGTATAGTTTGCAACGTTGGGGCAAACCGTGAGTCAGACCACCTTTTTGCAAGCGCTCGTCGCGTCGCTGCAACGCGCGGGCCGTTACAATAAAAATGACATGACGCCGCCTGCGGTTGTTTTGTGGACGGACAAAGAACGCCAATGGGAGCCACTGCTGCCGCAATTGCGCGCGCAGTTGCCGCTTTTGACCTTTGGCGCATACGCGCCCGCCGAGCGGCGCGGACCCGCGTATTATTTGTTGTGTATGATTGCGCGCGCGTTAGAGGACCGCTTGACGACGGAGGCGGCGCCAATCATTTATTTTCCCGGCGTGAGCCGCCAAGAGCTGCGCGCGGTCGAAGCGAGCCCGAAAGAGCTGAAACCACTGGCGGAATTGCAATATCGCGGCGTCTTTTGGACGCACAAGAACGCGCGCGACTGGAGCATTGCCGCGTTTCTCCAAGCGCCCGACAGCTTGAACATCTCCGTTGCGTCCGACGATGCGACGCGGCACGCGCTGCTGCGCGCGTTATCGAAATTGGCGGATGAACCCCTGACGCGTCTGCAAGCCGAAGCGCCGCTGCGCGCGCCCTTTCTCGACGCGCTCTTGAATCCTGATCAAGAACGCAGCATTTTAGTTTGGTTGGATGATGCCGCCTCTTTTCAAGCGAGTCTCTCGCACGCCGAATGGGCTGCCTTTTGCAGTGGGCTGAAATTGAAATACGGCGTTGACCCCGTTGCAGATGGAACGCTTGCCGCCGCGCAGCAATTGGCAAAACAAAATGGCGCGTGGCAAGCAATCTGGCGGCGATATGCGGACGCGCCGCAGGCGTTTCCCAATATCGCCGCGTTGTTGCGCGCCGCGCGGCCGCCGCAATTGACGCTCTTTGACCTCACCGAAGCATTTCCCCAAGACAACGAACAAGCGGAACAACAGCTGCGGCATCAATTGAACGAATTGCGAGCGAATTATCAAGGCGATGCGCGCGCCCAAGTGCATGAACTCGAAAAACAAAATGCCGCGCGGCGCAAGTGGGTGTGGGCAAAACTGGACCAAGCGCCGCTCGCCAACGCGCTCGAACATTTGGAACGCCTCGCGATTGAATCGCAGCGCGCGCTCGGCGGCAGCACCGTGAACGAAATTGCGGCACAATACGCCGAATGGGGCTGGCGGGTGGACGCCGCCGCGCTCGCCGCGTTGGGCGCAGTGGAAAAACACGCGGACGCGCAAGCGGTGCAAGCGGCGGTGAACGCGTTGTATCGTCCATGGCTCGAACATGCCGCGCACCATTTTCAAAACGCAGTGGCGAAACAAACCTATCCATTCACATCACTCGCCGCGCCGCCGCACGGCACGTGCATCTTGTTTTCGGACGCGCTGCGTTACGACGTTGCCATACAACTCGCCGCGCAGCTCGGCGCGCGCGGGTTTGCGACAGACGCGCAGTGGCGTCTCGCCGCGCTGCCCACCATCACGCCAACCGCGAAATATGCCGTCTCGCCGATAGCATCCCTGTTCACAGGAAGCGACATGCCGAAACTCGAACCCGCGCTGCGCGGCAGCAACGCGCCGTTGAATAGCGCCTCGTTTCGGCGCGCGCTGCAAGAGAACGGCTATCAAATTTTGCAAGGCGACGAATTGGGCGAGCCCACGGGGAGAGCATGGACCGAATGGGGGGCGATTGACCGCTATGGTCACGAACATCCCGCGCAGCTCGCGCGGCACATTCAAAACGAACTCAAAAGCATCGCGCTGCGCGTCGAGCAATTGTTGTCGCGCGGCTGGAAACAAACGCTGCTCGTGACCGACCACGGCTGGCTGCTCCTCGCTGGCGGTTTGCCCAAAATCGAGTTGCCCGAACATCTCACGGTTCTGCGTAAAGGACGGTGCGCGCGTCTCGCCGACAACGCGTTAACGGACCAAATGCTGGTGCCGTGGTTTTGGGATGCGAATGGGCGCGTCGCGGTGGCTGCGGGGATTGGATGCTATGAAGCGGGCAAGGAGTACGAACATGGCGGGGTCAGCGTTCAAGAATGTGTCGTGCCGCAATTGACGATTTCTCATTCCGCGAGTGCAGGCACGCCGAATGTGCAAATCGAATCTGTGAAATGGCGCGGCTTGCGCTGCGCGGTGCAATTAAAGGACGCGACAACCATGATGCGCGTGGATTTACGAACGAAAGCGGGCGATGCCAATTCGTCGCTCGCTGCGCCGCGTACTCCGAACGCAGAGGGAACAGCTTCCTTGCTGGTTGAAGATGAGGATGTTCTGGCAAGCGCCGCCTTTGTTGTCGTACTCTCGGAGCGTGGTACAATTCTCGCGCAACAACACACAACGGTTGGGGAATAATATTTATGGAATTGGACACCCTCGATTTGATTGCGGCGCGCGCGTTCGATGGCTATATCGTCCGCAAAGATTTGGCGCAGCAATTTCGCGGCCGCTATCCCGTGCCAACGTATGTGGGCGAATTTTTGTTGGGACGCTATTGCGCGAGCACCGATGATAAGGAAATTGCCGAGGGCTTGGAAATTGTCGAACGGCAATTGCGCGAACGCGCTGTGCGCCCCGGCGAAGAAGAATTATTCAAGTCGCGCGCCCGCGAAAAAGGTTCGGTCAAAATTATTGACCTCATCACCGCGCGTCTCGATCCGTACACCGATTCGTACCTTGTCACGCTGCCGAGTTTGCGGCTCAACGATGTTCGCATTGCTCCCGAAATGGTGCAGGCAAATGAGCGCATGTTGACAGGTGGTTTTTACGCCGAGATTCAACTCGAATATGACGCGACCATCGCCCAAGAAAAAAATGGACGCCCATTCGGTCTCGCCAATTTGCGTCCGATTCAACTTTCCAAACATAACGTCGTGGACGACTTGGCGCGCGGACGCCTTGCCTTTACGACGGACGAATGGAAACAATTTTTGCTGCGAAGCATCGGCCTCGAACCCAGCCGCTTTTCCGCGCGCGCGCAGGATGTGATTTTGCTGCGGATGGCGCCGTTCGTCGAAAACAATTACAACGTCGTTGAGCTCGGACCGCGCGGCACAGGCAAATCGCATTTGTATCAACAAGTCTCGCCCTACTCGCATCTTGTTTCAGGCGGCAAAGCCACCGTCGCGCGCATGTTTGTCAACAACAGCAACGGGCAACGAGGTCTGGTGTGCCAATACGATGTCGTTTGTTTTGACGAAGTGTCGGGCATCTCGTTCGACCAAAAAGATGGCGTCAATATCATGAAGGGCTATATGGAATCGGGCGAGTTCAGTCGCGGGCGCGAAAGTATTCGCGCAAGCGGCAGTCTCGTCCTGCTCGGCAACTTTGAGGTGGATGTCGAGCATCAGCAGCGCGTCGGACATCTCTTTGGCCCACTGCCGCCTGAAATGCGAAACGATACCGCGTTTATGGATCGCATCCATGCGTACTTGCCGGGATGGGATGTGCCAAAAACAGACCGCACGTTGCTCACCGAACATTTTGGTCTCGTCAGCGATTTTCTTTCCGAGTGCTGGGCGCAACTGCGCGCGGACAACCGGCTTTCGGCAATACAGGGGCGTGTGCATTTTGGGGGCGCGTTAAGCGGGCGCGATGCGACGGCAGTGAATCGCACGATAGATGGGCTTTTGAAATTGCTGTACCCGAACCGCGAAATGGAAATACCAGATGCGGATGTAGAGTGGGCAGTGCATTTGGCAATGGAATGTCGCCGCCGCGTCAAAGAACAACAAAAGCGCATTGGCAGCGCGGAATTTCGGAATACCCATTTCAGTTACACGCTTGGCGAAGAGGGCGTGGAGCGTTTTGTCGTCACGCCAGAATTGCAACGCGAGGACACGATTGGCACTGACCCGTTGCCGCCCGGTCAAGTGTGGGCAATCAGTCCTGGCAGCGCGGATGAGGGTGCAGGATTGTATCGCGTGGATGTGAACGAGGGACCCGGCTCTGGCGTGAAAATCGTCAACGTCCCTGTGCCGGGCCCATTCCGCGAAAGTGTCAAGTATGGTGAACAAAATCTCATCGCGCGCGCGCGTGATTTGGTGGGAGACCGTGACCCGCGCCAACACGAATTTATCGTGCAATTACGCGCGTTCGATGCGGCGAAAAGTGGCGCGGCGCTCGGCTTGCCAACGCTGCTCGCCTTTTGCAGCGCGCTGCTTGGAAAAAGTCTCAAGGGGGGCCTCGTTGCCGTCGGCGGACTAAATTTGGGCGGCGGATTGGACCCTGTTCACAACGCGACGAGCGTGGCAGAACTCGCAATCGAAAAAGGCGCAACTACATTGCTGATTCCCATTTCGGCGCGCCGCCAGCTCAATGAACTCTCTGATGAGATGGCGATGAAAATCAGCATTGTGTTTTATGCAGATGTAAGGGAAGCGCTGCTCAAAGCATTGGGAGATTAAAGGAGGAGCGCTGAATAAATTGGCAAGCGACTTTCTTAATATGCTTGCAAGAAAAAATCCACCGCGTTCTGTGCGGTGGATTTTTTTTATCAAATGAAAAAAGCAGCAAGAACGAAGTGTACCTGTGCGATGGAGGACGATTATCTCGCGCAGAGCGTCTTACTTGCTCAACTCTAATGTCAAGGTGAATGGCTTGTCGGCTGCGCCGACGCCAACATCTTGGAATGTCGCCACGCCGCGTGATATTTTTCGTTCGAAACGTTGACTACCCGCCTCCAGAATGGCTCGCACATGCCTGCGATGGAGCCAAGTCGCAGCCGCTTCCACAACCAGAATTGCACTTGCGCTTGCGCGCAGGGTATCAAGCCAAACTTGGATGGGGATGGAGTGTCTCCCAATCACCCATTCATCATACAGTAACAATATTCTTTCCGTCTCATTAGCGCTGCGAGTGAGAAAAGAGTGCGTATGACTCTGGCGCCAGAAGTGTGGGTTCAACACAAACTGAATTCTTGGGTTCTTGCCAGTACCCGAAGGAAATTCGGTTTTGCGCCACAGCGGAGCTGGGTATTTCGGCGATTCCGCCTGGGGCGGGTGTTCTTGCATGGTTGTCGCAATTTCGCGCAAGACCTCGAAATGGATACGACATTCGTCACAGCTCCGCAAGTGGTTTGAAATTTCAGCGTGCTTGGCGTCAACGTCCTTGCCCTCTCGCAGGTCTGCGAGATAAATGGGCAAAAACTCTTGGACTGTTGCGTGAATGTCTAACGAATCTCGAATTTCGATACGATTCCAACTTGGCGCATGAGCTAGGTGTTTGACGCGTTTCTGTCTGACTTTGTCCAAATTTTTTTCTTGGGTATTTGGAAAAGACAACATCGTTTCTTTTTTAGTTCCCGATTGCTTGCGTTTCATTTATGGTTGTCTCGATTTTCTTTGTCCACGCGTCCTGCGCGTTTGGATTTTCGAGATAACGGAGCGCGTTTGATTTGCTTGCCTTTGTTCTGATGCGTTTGAGAGCGCGTTTCTGACACCGAATCTCGCTCCAACAGTGCGCGCAAATCTCGCAAGGCGCGATGATGAAGTGTATGAATTTGGCTCGGCGTCTTACCAAGCTGAACGGCAAGTTGAGCAGGGGACAGTCCATCCAAATACGTGCCACGAATGACGTTTGCTCGCATAGGGGCAAGCCGCCCGAGATACTTGTCTAATACGTCATGGTCTGCTAACTGTGTCTCGAATTGATGTGCATGGTCATCGGCAAGCTGGCGTTCCATTAGAGTTGCTTGGCTAAATTCGTTGGCGACCAGCTCACTCAAGGAGATGTTGCTATAGTGCAACAAATCTTTGCGCGCGGGGCGGTCAAGAATCTCATTCTTGAGAATGGTCGCGATCCAGATATCCAATGGTATGTCAAAAGTAAAGCGCCCTTTCAAGATCCGCTCTGCCGCTCGATTCCCATAATCCTCCGCAGAGTCGAGGCGTTGGTGCCCCAGCCGACGCAATGCTGCTTTCGCGCCGAGACAGAGAGTTTCCTTCAACGAGTTCCATACTATTGGGTCATGATTTTTGATTGCAAGCCAACGTTGGCGCTCAATAATCCATACGGAAATCACCCGTTCAAGATACGCGGCTTGCGTAACGCTTTTGCTGCCACGTTCTTTTTTGTTAAAACTCGCAAAGCGTTTGGACCGGAAATTGGTCTCGACGAGCAAAACGATCTCCTCAATAGATTCTGCGAATGAAAGCGGTAGGGCATGTTCGGGATGTTCGACCAAATAGCGTTTGAGCAATTTGCGAACAAGCGAAACAAGACGGATGCGGGAGCGTCGCATGAGGGGCACCTCCAAGAGAAAAAAAGTGGTTTGGGTGACAGAAAACGCGCACGAGTTGCATCAATCCAGATACAGAGTTTGTACATTCTATAAGAGTTGCAAGAGTGGACATAGCGTAATGCAAGATGTTCAGAGTGTCAACCGCCATTCGTCGAAAATAGGGGGGACCATGCTATTTCGTCCGAACAGCACCTATATCTCGTCAAGACTCGTTGCTAACGCGCTGGAACATTTCTGGGACTATGCGTATTTGGGGAATCATCCGCTGGCACAATTAGCATGTGTAGAGAATGCGTTGGCAAGTTCCTCGCGCGCGACCCATCTGGAGCGCGGTCATGCGCTCCACTATATGCTTCGCCGCGCGATAGATGCGACGCAAGTATCCTGCTCACGTCGCCTTAACTCCAATGAACAGCTCTACTATCCAATTCTTTACAACACATATATTGAACAACTCGACAATCGGTTGGTGGCCAAAGCGGTTTGTCTGTCCGAGCGGTCCTTGTATCGTTACTTGACCAAGGCGCTTTTGGTGGTGACACAGCTCTTGGATGATTGGGAATCCGCTGCCCAAGAGTAAAGAAGGCGAGAGTGGGCAGAAATGGCAGAGAAGTGGCAGTTCGCGCAATATTTCTCAGTCTGATATCCCTTACAATTCTATAAACCTTGACGAGACACCCGACTTGTACGTGCGAGAGAACCAAAAGGACACCACAATGGAACCAATCACCATAAATGCCACCGAGTTGCGTAACAAAACGCGCGACCTCATGGAGAGAGTTAAATATCATGGCGATGTTTTTGTCGTCGAGACGTTTGGTCGGCCAATGGCGGTAATTATGAGTGTAGAGGCATTTCAAAAAGCGCAAGCTTTGACAGAGCAGAATGCAATGAAAAAGCCGCGCTCCTTATCTAAATATCCGAAATCAACGCGTAAAAGAGCAACCCAAATGGCGGGTCTAAAGCATACTGTGCCGTTGTCATCAAGTGATTCAGAAATGCAAGAGAATGTAAGTCGTCCATAATCCAAATTCAATTCTAGGAGGAAACAAATCATGTCATACCAGGCTCAGTGGGGTACGCCTCATCCCGGTTGTGTGATTATTCTGCTTGACCAGTCCGGCTCAATGGCAGATACGTTCGGAGGGAACCAAGTTGGCGCGGGTAACCAAAAGAGTGATATGGTTGCCACACTTGTCAATGGCTTGCTCAAAGAGTTGATTACGCTGAACACGAGTGGGACGACCATCAAACCGCGCATAGACATCGCAGTTCTTGGTTACGAAAGTTCCAGCGTGCGAAGCGCGCTTGGGGGGCCTTTGTCAGGCAAGGATTTTGTATCCCTCCAAGAGCTGAATGACAATCCTATCCGGATGGAGCCGCGCACCAAAAAGGAAATGGATAGTACGGGAAACGTTATCGAAATTCCGGTTTACTTTCCCATTTGGATAGAACCAATTTCGGGTGGCGGAACTCCGATGGTTCAAGCTCTTCAGCGTGCCAGAGATCTAGCACAAAAATGGGTGCGGGAATATCCAACTAAATATCCGCAAGCGCCACATCCAGCGCCATATCCACCTGTAGTGATCAATGTTACGGATGGTGCGGCGACAGACGGTGATATTACCGGCCCTTGCCACGATATCACGCGCATCTCTACGCCCGATGGGAATGCTCTGCTTTACAATTGCCACATCACAAATATCTCATCGGGGACCATAGAGTTTCCGGTCAGTGCATCAGAGCTACCGCCCGATTCAAGCAATTTGGCGACGCTGATGTTTTCTGTTTCCAGTGAAATACCCGAAACCGCGCGAAATAATTATGAAGCTGCGACCGGACAAAAGCTCAAGCCCGGAGCGCACGGGATGATTTTCAACGGCGACGCGAATTCTGTTCGCCAGCTATTTAAAGTGGGAACGTTGGGTGCACAGATTGACCCGAATAAATAGATTCTGGTGAAGCTTTTCGCCTTTGATAACTCGACACATTCTTGGAGGCAGAGCGCGACAAAAGGAGGTGAATGCAATCATATTTTCCTATATGTCAAACGGATTTGAAGGAATTCAGTCAGAACTTGGAGAGGAGACGGAAATGGAACAACCTGATCCCAACGCTCCTGCATCAGTTGTCATCCTTAAGGATGTGGTGCCAGGACAATTCCCTATTACTGTCGCATTCGCAGAAATTGCCCGAATTGATCCTAGAGCTGGTGCTACCCTCTACAACACTTATACTACTACCAGCGGAGTAAATGGCAACGTCGGGGATGACGGCGTAGTAGGAGACAAAGATTAACAAACAAAATCGTCTTGCTTTGGATTTGACTGCCAGAGCAAGGCGATTTTGAAGTGAAACAAGATGCTCGCCTTTGATAAGGAAATCTTGGTCATTACGTCAGCAATAGATGCTACAGCAACATTTCTTTGTGAGAAATTGGTTGGGCGCGGGATCCCCTTCATTCGATTCAATACGGAATCTTTTCCTGTTCAATGGAAACTAAACTGGGAATTGCATCCGTATTCTACTCCAGTGTTTGTGGGTGAATCCAAGATGTTAGTCCTAAGAAACATAGGATCAGTCTGGTATAGGCGCCCTCTTAAGCCAAAATTATCAGACGAGGTCACCGTGCCAGCAGCTCGCGATTTTGCACAGCAGGAATGTGAAGAGATTCTAAAAGCAATTTGGCAAAATACGGATGCCCTCTGGATTAGTCGCCCGACTGCAATTCGATATGCCAGTCACAAACCACATCAGTTACAACTTGCTGCAGAATTGGGATTCAGCGTGCCTGAAACGCTGCTGAGTTCTGATCTTCACAAGATACGCTTGTTTTGGGAGAAGCATCAAGGGGCTGTAGTTTTCAAGACAATCCATCAAGACCCAATTGAAATCGATGGACGGAATTTTTTTGCTTATACTCAAAAATTTAGAGACGAACATTGGCTAGAACCAGAACGCCTGACCTTCGCACCTACCCTATTTCAAGAATATTTGAGACCAAAGGTAGAAATACGCGTAACTGTAGTTGGCGACAGAGTGTTTGCCGCCCAGTTAGATACTTTGAATACCACACCAGATTGGCGTCGACTTGGGGCTGACGATCAAAAATGGGAACCACACTCGCTTCCCAACAAGATCACGGAACTATGCATAAATTTGGTAAGGAATTACCAACTGAACTTTGGCGCAATTGACCTAATTCTTACAAATACTGGCGAGTATTTTTTCTTGGAATTGAACCCAAATGGTCAATGGGCATGGATAGAGATGATAACAGGGCTTCCCATTTCAGTAGCATTGATTGAATTGTTGACCAGTGCGTTATCCAAAGATTCATCTTTTTAGCGTAATCAAGTCACTACATTTGAATTCCGGAGTCTAACAGGCAATTCAATGAGTCATTTGTCAAAACTGTTAAATTCATCTTCATGAGCGGTTGCAATTGGAAAATATCGTGAGCATCCAGAACCAACCCCCATGTGATGCGATTGAGATATGGGAACGCGCCATCTCGCGTTGGCAAGTCGCCGCCAAGAGCGGGAAAATAGACAAGCAAGAATGGGTCGAGATTGCTTCGCAGCTGACGCTGGCTGTGCAAAAGGCAGGCGTCGCTCACTTTCCCCGCGCACACGCCCACCTTGCCGCCGTTTTGCTTGAACTTGATCGTGAAGCAGACGCAGCCAGAGAAGCAAATATCGCATTGCAGCAAGATCCAAATGAATTCAGAGCGCAAACGGTTCGGGTGGATATTCTTGGCAGGAAGCTAAAAATTCGCGATGTAGGGCTTGGCGATTTTGTGCACTTTGAGCGCGGAAGTGGCAGTGATTTTGGTTCGCAAGTTGCTACGAGTGTTATTGGAAGCATTTTGGTTTCTGCAATCAAAACCGTCTTTACGGGCATCGAAGTCGGGATGGCGGTTCATAGTCAAGGAAATTTCAAGAGCGAAATTGAAAGGTTGGCTGCGATTTACTTGAACGTTTGCCAGACAAATACAGATGTTGATGAATTTATGTACATGTCCGAAACACTCATCAGTCTCGGCGATGCCATTAGGGAGGTACCTATTCCTGGTGGGCGTCCGAATCTGTACGCTTCTGTTGTCCATGCCCCAGTTCATAAACTGAATCAACGCGGGCGTGAGGCACAGGTGCGTGAAGTCAAACAGAGGGCAGAAGGCAGAATGCTTTTGTTCAAGAAATAGGAGGAAACAATGGGTTATTGGAAATGTCCAAACGGACACCTCAACGAGGACCGATACAACAACTGTCAGCACGAAGGTTGTAAATACAGTGAGAGCGGACGCACAAGCAAGCGATGGTGGAAATGCAAATTCGGCCACGTTAACTACGAAAATTTGCCGTACTGTGACACTCCCGGTTGTAACCAAACGAGGGACGATGCAGTTGCATGGGGCGGTTAGCTCCGAGTCGGTTTTTTCGCTCTTGGGCTATTACGCCAAGTGCAATCGTTCTCCATCTTGACTTGATATCAAGAGGCACACTCTGCTTCCGACCGACACGAATAAGAAATGGCACACTCTGACACCAATCCAAGTTCTCGATTCAATCCCGTCGTCAACATTGTTTTTCTCATTGACACGAGCGGCAGCATGTCTGACGAAATTGAGGCAGTGAAAAGCAGCTGCATTGACTTTGCAGACACGATTGCGCGCGAGCATTTTCATGTTCGTCTTGGATTGGTGGGGTTCGACATTGGGGGACATTACGGACACGAGCATCACTATCGCGTACACAATCTCTCTACCTATACCATTGGCGTATGGCCCATTACGCAACCCGATACATTCAAAAAGAATATCGCTGCGCTATCTGTGGGACTGTTTGGGGGCGGAGGGTGTTATCTCGCCAATAGCGATACGGTAGATATTTTCCCTCACGTCATCGAATTATTCAAAGACACGCACACAGAGACGCGCTTTCTTGTCGTCGTGTCGGATGAAATGGGCAACAATGCGGGCTTGAGTCAAATCGTATCGCAGCTCAAGCAAGCATCCGTCACAACGTATGTGTTGGGCGTCCCGGGACATGATGGCGCACATGAACAACTTGCCAAGAGAACTGGCGGAAAATTTTGGAATATTTTCGAGAGGCGATACGACTTTCGAGTTCTCTTGAGCTCAGTGGCATCCGCCATTGCCGAAGAATCCAAAAAGAAACGCTACTTTGTTTTTTCGCGTCCAGCTTTCGCCGCAGGAGAAATACAACTTTATACCAAGCCGTGGGGCAGCGGTCACCCTGGCAGTCTTATCATCTTGCTCGACCAATCAGGAACGATGCAAGAAAAATTCGGAAATCATCAAATGGGAGGCGGTAGCACAAAGGCAGATATGGTTGCCACCGTCCTGAATGGGTTCTTGAATGAGTTGGTCAAGAGCAACACGGTTGGGGATGTGATCAAGCCGCGCGCCGAAGTCGCTGTCTTGGGTTATGAAGGGTCAACGGTTCGCAATGCTTTGGGTATGCCGCTGCAAGGACGTGAGTTTGCATCTTTGTCCGATCTTGCCTTGAATCCGTTACGTCTTGAAACTCGCAACAAGATTGAACTCGCGGATGATGGCAGCAAAATCGAAATTCCAGTCAAGTTTCCAATCTGGGTGGAACCCAAGGCGGGCGGTGCGACACCAATGTGCACCGCGTTGGAACGCGCCTGCATTCTCTCGGAACAATGGGCAGTAGAACATCCTGATAGCTATCCGCCGGTTGTCATAAATATCACCGATGGCGCTTCGACGGACGGCGATCCAACATATTTGGCGCGTGAGCTGGTAAAGATTTATACAAACCATGGGCAGGCGTTGTTTTTCAATTGCCATTTGACGAATCTCAACGCCAAGACTGTCGAATTTCCACACGACCAAGCCCAGTTACCCCATGACCCTGAAAAACTAGCGCCACTCTTGTTTTCTTTGTCGAGCGTCATACCCGAACCTGCGCGGCGCGCGATCATCAGCATGACGCGCTCACAAATTCAACCGGGTGCGCGCGGTTTTATCTTTAATGGCGATGCGTCCGCTATTCGGCACATGTTTGTTTTCGCGACCGTCGGCGCGACGGCGTTTGACCCAAATCGTTGAGAGAAATCGCCTATGCGTGTCAAGCAGAAATTATTGCGTCTCCCGAAATCTGAAAAAACGCCTGATACGGATGAAGATGCTGCAAAATTTTCCGTCGAGCAAGGCCTTTTCGCGATTGCGGATGGCGTAAGCGATAGATCATTTTCAAATATCTGGTCGCGTCTCGTCGTCGAATTCTTTATCGAGAATCCGCTTTTCAGTAATGATCCCTTTGAAGTTGAATGGTGGCTGGAGGGGGTTCAGCCGAGATACGAACGCGCAGCGCCCAAGATTGAAACGCTCCAGCCACTTGCTCAAGAAAAAGCCCGCGCGGCGAGTCTTTGTACGTTTTCATCCATGCGTATTTCTGCAGTGGATGCAAAATTCGCTACAGCAGAATTATTGGGGCTGGGTGATAGCCCAATCTTGATACAGAGACAGTCTGGCGCAATCGAAACATTTCTCATTCAAGAATGTTCGGAGTTTGGACTCACACCCATTTGTCTGCCTTCCAAGATGACAGAATTTGACCGTTCATTCAATCAGGTTCAGACAAGAAAAATCTCCTTGGTGGCGGGAGAGACAGTAATGCTGGCAACAGACGCCATAGCAAGTTGGATTTTGTGTGCGCCTGCGCGCAGGAGCCAAGTGGAGAGTGCGTTCCAAGCTGTGGCAGCGCAAACGCGAGAGACCTGGCAAAGTTTTGTGAAAGAGGGGCGCAGCCGCGGCGAAATGGTGGATGACGACAGTACAGCGCTTATCTTGGAGTTGGCAGATGATTCGTTCCAAACGGCGGAGTGGCAGACGCTTGGCAGCACAAATTCACCCATCGCCCAAGTGATGCAAGAACGCCGTAAACAACTGATAAATGCATTGCAAACTGAAAATTGGGAGCGCGTCGCAATTCTGTGGGGTGATGGGAAAACGATTCAGGTTCAAAAAGGAACAGACCCAACTCCAGAGCAATTAAAAAAAGCGCAGACAATAGCCGATGCGCTTGCAGCAGTACGTGGTGCAATTCGACGATGGAACACAAAAGGCGGCGACCCGAAAGAGATTATCGGACCTGTGTGGGACACGCACCGCGTGTGGCTCGACAATGAACCGTCTGCCGCAAGTCTAAGAGCAAATTTACTCAGGCAAGGGATTATCACAGATAAACTTGCAACTCCTTCAAAGCCAGAGGAAATTCCGAGTGAGCCATCAGTTGCCAAGCCCTCTAAGGAGGATACCTCTGAAACTTTTTTCGCCGAGGCGCGTCAAAAACTAGCCGACGCGCTCGCCCAAGATGACGATAAAGCCATTCTCGATGTCCTAAAGACATACCAGGTCTATGAGTTAAGGTTACTAGATGAATATCCTGACAAGCGTTCCCGTATCCTCCGCGCCCAAAATCGCAGCAAAGTTTTGGACGCGATTGCAACAGACAAAGAACTCGAAATTAACGCAGCATTCAAGGACAGCGGTTTGACGTTGGACGATTTTTCCAGTGAATATCGCACCCGCATTGAAACAGCCAATAAATTGGCTCCCCGCGTCCAAGAAATCAAACTCGGCTTGAGGCGCAGCGATTTTGAATCTATTGTTTCGGCTTATGGTGAAGACATTGTCCAAGTCCAAGATTTCAGCGGCGCTGAGCGCCGGCAGATATTTCATGCCGTAGAAGTTGCGGGCGCGCTGAAAACATTGCGCGCAGCGCTGGCAGGGGGAGATGAGCAAGAAATCGCGCGAGTCTATCAAGAAAAAGAACGATTGCTGCTTGAATCGAAAAAAATCACCGAGCAAGAAATGGAGCAAATCAAACTGGCACAGCATTGTGTAGAAATGCCACAGCGCGTGCGCGCGGCAATTGCAGCCGACGACGACCTCAAAATTCTAGAGAGCTACAACGAACACTACAGACGCGACTTTACATCCTTTTCTCAAGCAGAAACGAGTCGTATTACAGAGGCGCAAACTCGCAAACCAGCAACCGCAATGGTGCGAGAAGCGCTTTCTAGCCCCGATGATTACAAACGTGATGAAAGGATTGCAAAACAAAAACAGTACTTTGATCTACTCGAACATTCAAACCTGCTGAAGGAAAATGAAAAGAGCGAGTTTAGGCAGGCCTATACGCGCTTTGGGCGCGTCAAAAATTTGAGACAAGCCATTGACCGCGGAGACGACCTCGAGATTGCGAAATGCTTTGAACAGCTCGAGCCAGGTACAAAATTACCACCCGAACTACGCGAGCGTTCAGAACTTGCCGCCGCCCGAGTGGAAGCGGCAGAGAAATTTCGCCGCGCGCTACTCTCCGATGACAAGCAAATGACTTTGGCAGATGCGCAAACCATTGTATCCAATTACGATGCGAACCTACTCGATGAGTATCCGCACCTAGCTGCCAAGGAACGTGCCCAGCTAAATCAAGCCCAATTCATTGTTCGAACCGAGAATTCTCTTGCGGGCGATGAAATGCAGGTCTGGTATGTCAGCCATTTATCCAAGGACGAATGGACTCGACTCGACGCGCAACAACAAGAGCGAATTCAGAACGCGCTGCGAATTTTTGCCGCGCGCATTCAATTGCGTCGAGCCACGTTGGCAAACAACCCTGACCTCTTGGTCAAGAACTATGACCGAGACCTTGAAGAACAAACTGATTTGACTCCCGATGAGCAAGAAACGCTGAGGCAAGCCAAGACACGATATTACACTTTGCTGAAAAAGATCCTTTCATTGTTTTGCTCCAGATAGAGACTCAATATGGCAAACCCATCTCTCGCTGATTTCCATTTTGCAATGGTTGCTGCAGACCGACACGGCATCTTGTTTCGGTTACAGCTTCAAGATGCTGAATACAAGAAGGGACATGTCGAAAAATGGAAAAACAAAACGAACGCGGGTATTGAGGAACTCCCCTTTGCGATGCCTGGCGGTTTTGCGATCGTGTACAAATTCGTCACCCAGAGCGGACGTACTATCGCTTTTCGCGTGTTTCAACGTGAGGTGGAAGCCGATATGCAATACCGCTACGAGCGCATCGAACCCTATTTTAGAAGCAAGGTGCCGGAAATCACTGCCGATTTCAAGTATTTCAAGAGTGGAATCAAGGTTGGCGACAGCTCGAATGTTGGAATTTTTGACGTCATTATTATGGAATGGGTTGAAGGTCAAACGCTGATCCAAGCAGTGGATAAACTATGCCAAAAGCGTGACCGCCAAGCGCTGACGGAGATTGCGAATAATTGGGCCCAAGTTGTCCGCGCCTTGAATGGGGCACACATGGCGCATGGTGATTTATCAGGCAACAATATCATGGTACGGCATGACCGCCGTTTGGTTTTGGTGGATTACGATGGAGTCTTTATTCCTGAATTCGCCGGGCGACCAGCGGTGGTTGGCGGAACACAAGATTATCTTCATCCTGACTCGAGCAAGCGCAAATTTAATGAACGGTTGGACGATTTCTCCGCGCTTGCTATTCATACCTCTCTTGCCGCGCTCTCTGTCAAACCAGAACTATGGGATACAAGCGGTATCAAACGCGCGCCCAATGGCCAACCTACGACAGATCATTTGCTTTTTCGGTTCACCGATTTTCAAAATCCCGCCCAATCTGCGCTCTTTAAGCAATTGTTCGCCATAGGGAACCAAAATGTGCAAGATTTGGCGCGTGAATTGGAAAAAGCATCCAAACTGCCCGTTGACCAAATACGCCTTCCATCAATCTTGATTGACCCTGACCTCGACAAAAAAGAAGCGCTCAAAATTCTTGACCAAGCCATTGCCAAAAACAAAGACCGTGAGATTGCTGCGGCGTGGACGCCAATCCTGCATACCTATCCGCCCGCCCAAAAACATCGCACGCGCGCGGAACAAGCAGTTCAGCACATTTCGGCGGTTGACATCTTTTTGAAAGCATTGGTTACCGACGACGACGAGCAGATCTATAACAGCTATACCCCCGTGCTGGATACATCATCCGAGTTGAACCAAAGTCAGCGCGATCGGCTTGCCACAGCACGAAAGAGATGGCCCCCCTATAAAGAATTCAGCGCCGCGTTGAAAAATGGCGATGAACAATCTCTGGTCAAAGTGTATGATACACATGCCCAAATTCTGGCTTCTCATCCCAAGGTTACCAAGACGGACAAAGATCGCGTTGATTTGGCGCGCAAGTGTATCAATATGCGCGATCAAGTCCGCGCGGCGCTGGCAAAGCAAGATGAAGAGGGAGCGGCGACTGCGTATGACAAAGCTCTTGTACGTTCATGGAGTTTTTTGTCGGTTGAACTGCCGTTGATTCAACAAGCGGTCACGCGCGCGGAAATTGTAGGGGAGCTCGTGCGCGCGGTGGATACTGCCGACGATGCGCGTGTCAAACAACTTTATGAGGCAAATCAAGTTTGGCTTGGAACCCGCAAAGGGTTGGACAAGAAACAGAAACGGATAGCGGAAGCAATTCAGCGCGAAGACGCGCTGCAAGAATTCCGTCGCGCGGTTTATCAAGGCAAGGACGACCAGGTAATCCAAGCGGCCAGCCGGCTTCCACGCGGATATGCCCGCTTTACAAGCGATGACCAGAAAGCGTTAGCATTGGCGCAGGCACGTACCGAACTGCGTAAAGCGATTCAAGCCGACGATGACCTAGCCATTGTAGATACCGCCTCAAATTATGAAAAGGTTGCGCCGCCGTTTTATCAACTCACTCCCCAAGAAAAATCGCGCATCGAGAATGCGCGTCAGAATATGGCGGCGCTCCAAGAGCTCGCGGATGCGCTTGCGAAAAATGACGATGCCCTTATTCAGAATGTTTATCAAGCCCGCCGCGCATTTTTTGCAAAGGCGCCACAGCTTTCACAAGCGAATCGAGACCGCGTGAAACTTGCCGAGGAACGCCTTGCGGCGCTAGAGAAGCTGTGGGATGCTATCAAACGCGGAGACGACAAAGAAATTGTCGCACTGGCTGCCAAGCCTCCGCTTGATCGTTATCCAAAATTCATGCCGCTTGATGTTCAGAAAATAGAAAAAGCGCGGGCGCGTGAAAAATTGCGCGCGGCGTTAACGACAAACGATGATGCGCGGATTTTTGCCGCATACGATGACAAGATCCTGCCGCAGTTTGAAGGTTTGACGCCGGAGGAAATGGCTCGCGTGAAACGTGCGATCCAGCAGCACACTGATTGGGAAGCGCTAATCAAAGCGCTCCAAACGGATGATGATGAAGTGATTGCGCGGAATTTCAAGAGTGGGCTTGAGCAGTACGGTGCGTTAACTGAAGCGCAGATGAAACGAATTCAATTGGCGCGACAGAATTCGGATACGTTTCGCGCTTTGCGGGACGCGATGGACCGTAAAGATGATGAACGGATTGTCGAATTGGCGAATCAACTGCCCAAGGACTATCCAAAACTTGCCGCGATTGAAAAACGACGAATTGAGAACGCGCGTACTTTGCTTTCCGAATTGAAAGCGTATCGTGAGGCATTAGACAAACACGATGATGAACTTGTCGCTTCGCGGTTTACCCCTGGCTTGCAAACTTACTCCAAATTGACGCCGCATGAAAAGACTGCACCCGACCAAGCGCGGCAGCGCATTGAACATTATAGAGAGCTGACAACCGCTTTTGCAAAACAGGACGACGATAGAATCGAAAAATACGCGCATCTTTTGCCAGCAGATTATTACAAACTTTCAGCGCAACAACTGGAACGTATCAAGCAAGCATCCGCGCGCGTCGAGGCGGCTACGGAGTTTCGCCGCGCCCTGAACAGCTATCAACTCAAGCACGCGGACGAACGCGCGGTGGTCACCGCATTTGACCCGATTCTGGAACAGTACAGCGGATTGCTACAAGCGGAACGCGACATCCTAAAGCAATGTCAAGCCGTCCTGGATTTTCCAAGCCGCGTGCGCGCGGCGCTCGCCACAGACGACGATAACAAAATCAAGGACTCTTTTGTCGCAGACCAATTGCGCCCGTGGCATAATTTCTCGCCGCCCGAGCTAAAGCGCATTGAACTTGCCCAAAAGCGACTTGGGGCTTTGCTGGAATTGCGCAAAGCGATCCAGACTGAGAATGACGATCAGATTGCCTCTCGCTATGTGGAGATACTGAAAAACTATCCTGCACTGACGCCTGTGGAGATTAGTCGCATAGAGACTGCTGGCAAACGGTCAGCAGTGTTGAAGAAACTGCGCGAGGCAATTTCGACGGGTGATGAACGGAATATCGTCAATGCGTTCGATCCTATCATCGAACCGTCTATTTCTTTTACGCCCGCTGAACGAGAAATTGTAGAAAATGCGAAACGAGTTGTGCAGATGCCAACAGAGGTCCGTCGAGCAATTCAAGGGGATGATGACCGCGCCATTGTCGCGGCGTTTGACTCTGCATTAACGCGCACATTCACAGACTTGAACGCGCAGGAAATGGAACGGATTCGCTTGGCGCAAGCATACGTACGCTTTTTGGATGTGCTCTCTACGCAGGATGATGAAAAAATCTGTGCGAATTATGATTCAATCTTGGACACCTTTCCCAAAATTACTGCCGCACAGCGCCAAGAATTGACACAAGCGCGAAAGCGATGGGAAGCTTGGCTCAAATTTCGTGACGCGCTCGACTATGGGGACGAGCTACAGCTCTTTGAGGCATATGATCCGATGCTTGCCAATTATCCGCGCATTACCCCAGAGATGTGGGAACGCTATCAACGCGCCAAGAAATGTGTCACAATGCGCCGCGATATTCAGGATGCGATTGCATCGCAAGATGATCGCAGGATTACGGATGCCTTTGACCCAACTCTGGTGCGAGACTTTAACCGTCCCGATAAAGAACAACAAGCCCGCATTGAACTTGCTACCCAGCGCGTTGCCCTGCTAGACAAATTGGATCGCGCGATTGCAAAGCACGACGATGTTGAAATCCTTGAAGCCGCTAAACCTATTCTTGCAGAGAGCATTAACTATTCATCTGCACAGCGTCAACAAGTAGCCGGGGCGCGAGAACGTGATGCAGCACTCGAAAAATTTCTCGATGCGGTCAAGAGCGATAATGACGAGCAGATCATTGATGCGTACAGCTCCCATCAATTGAATAACTATGGTCGCGTGCCGCCCAGCGCGCGTGAGCGCCTAGATTTCGCGAAAAAACGCGCAGCGGCATTGACAGCATTTGAAACAGCGGTGTGGACGGATAATGACGAAGAGATTCTACAAACCTATTATCGCGAACGCGTATATTTAGATTCGATCCGAGACCTTGATACGAAACTGGTAGAACGGCGCGGGCTTGCCAAACTGCGTACCGACGCGCTGCTTAAATTTCGTAAAGCAATCAATTCAAAAGACGAATGGCGAATCTTGCGTGACTATGACGCGGGACTCTTGGACAATTATGCGGCGCTGAAGCATTGGGACAAGTCGCAGCTGGAACGGGCGCGCCAAGTGGTGGAAATGTATCAGCGGTTGGAGCGTGCCTTGGCGCAGGATGACGACGAAGCTATCGTAGCAGCGTTTGATACGCAAAAAGTGAGCCAAGCCAAGCCGCTGACACAGGCGCAGTTGACGCGCATTCAAGCCGCGCAACATCAAGTCGAAACGACGCGCCAAGTACAGCAAGCGTTGCGGCATGGGAGCGTCGCGCGCGCCATTCAGATTGAGCAAGCATCGAAAATTCTAGTACAGTTGCCTGAATTTGTTTCTGCCAAGCACGATTTTGTCTCCTTATTGGATGCGCAAAATGTTTCTGGAAAAATTCGCGCGCAGGAACTTGCGCTGGAATGGGACTGGAATCCCACGCCAATGGTCAATCATGTGTTGGTGACTTGGCATCCCGATGCATTTGTCGAGCATCCCGATTTACGAATCCCGCAATCGCGCATTGTCGAACGCTCTGCGGGTCAGATGAGAGGCGCGTTGACGGTGCCCATCGGTACGCATTGGCGTTATTTTGTCCGCATTTTTTCAGCGCTGCCTATCTATACGCGTGGAACGGCAAACAACTATGTGTTCTCACAAGCCAGGGAACCAACATGCAGCGCTATAGTGCGGCGTCCTGTGCGCGTTGTGTGGGAATTGAAAAAACGCAAAGGGTCCGCCCAAAATGAACTCGAGCTGCGTACATACGACAACACTCCTTTGCCTCAATTGATCATCGTTCGACAGCAACACCATTTGCCCATGCGTAAAGATGATGGCGCGTTTGTCGCCCAAGTACCGGATGCTATCGCTGCCGCGACAAATCCGACCAAGGTTGTGGTGCCGCTCGAAGTTTCCAAATGGGCGCGTCATACCATCTTGCGTATTTTTCCTGCCGACGATGCGTTGGCAAGCATAGTCTCGATTGATGGCGGCACAAAAGGGCTTAAAGTTGAAGTGAATTGAATTTTTGTCATAGGCGGCGGTCCATGATTCCAATTACAACTCCTTCCGGCAGACTGCTGGGTACTCTGGTCAACCCATTTCGCAAGACACTTTGTCCAAATTGCTTTGAGCGTATTTACTTGAGCGATTGCGAAATACAAATCGAGGCGCCTGACCCTGCGAGTCCGGATCCGAGCAATCCGAGCTACATTCAAAAAAACCTTCCAGCGCCCCAAGGTATTGACAAGCTGATTCGCCGTTTTTGGTTGCCACCTTTGATCGGACGGAAAAATATCTCACGCAAAGCTGCGCGTCTTTGTCCGAATCCGAAATGTCACAAACCACTTCCGATTAATATCGAACGGATGGAGAACCGAATTATAGGGATTATAGGACTCCCTAGATCGGGCAAATCTCATTATATAACCGCGCTGATTCAGGAACTGCAAAAACCAGACATAGTCGAAGTCTTTGGAGCAGGTTCTTATTTTCGCGGGCTAAATGCTGAAGTGGATTCTAGATATAATACCGAGTTTTATCAACCGTTGTTTCAACGAAATGAGCCTATCGTTTTTACGCAAGGCGGTGTCAGTCCCGCCCCTCTTATATACACCCTTGCAATCAGGGGAGATTCTCCCTTGCGACCTGTTCGGCGATTTAGTCTGTTGTTCTACGATGGTTCGGGCCAAGATATTGAAACAAAGGGCTTGCGCGAAAAATTTGCCAGATATATCTACAATTCTGCTGCGCTAATCTACATCATAGATCCTGGGGAACTAAGGTCAATTCCAAAAGAAGTTGCCTCAGCGTTGAATCTGCCACCAAGAGAGGCAACAAAGTTACCACCAGCCAAGATTATGGATGATATTGCCCGAAGTTTGCGCGATGATAGCGGGCTGATGGAGGATGCACCAATTCCCAGTCCAACAGCTTTCACCCTCGCAAAATCTGACCTTTTAAAATATTTTCCAGGAGTTAATGAAACGAATCAAACATTTATGCGCAAGGCCGACTATGAGAATGGCTTTCGTTTTTCCGACATAGATGCGATTAGTAGTGAAGTTGAGGAATTTGTGAAAAAATACGATGTCGAAATTTGGAACTCAAGTCAATCCTATGGCAAAGTAAGATATTTCGCCGTTTCCGCTACCGGGTGCGGTCTTGATCCCACAACCAACAAGTATCCGTTTGTTGAGCCCCGACGCTGCCTTGACCCGCTGTTCTGGGTGCTCTACCAATTAGGCGCGGTGAGACCGAAGGAGTGAGATGGCAGAACAATTTTGGTACACCTCTTGTCGTGTCGGTTTAGAAGGCACCACGGGTATTCAAGTACGTGCAGCTTCTCCGGAGATTGCCAAGGGCTTGAGAGAATTTCGTATTCGGTTGGGCGGTGTCTTGAATTACAGCCTACCAGAAGGAGGTACCTCTTTCAACACCAGCTCACTTCAGTCACCGATTGCATTGAGTTGGATCGTTGTTGGACACGAACGAATTCTCTTGCGCAAATCGTTCATCGGCTTCGATTCGGATCGCCGCCCCGGGAATTTTTTCACGCATCTAATTTCGAATCTGCCTCGCGGATTCAACGCCCGCCAAGCCATTGCCACATGGGATGCGGACTTTTGGCAATCATCCGATCAATCGCTCGCTCCTGACAACTTTTCACTTGAAGTAATCAATGATTGGTTGCTATTAAATGCGCCAAGTCCATTTCATGCAAACGAATTAAATGCTGAACTGCGCGCAAAGCTTGAAACATTACTCAAAGCATTTCTCTCGCGGGATGCCAAGCGGAAAATTTATATCGCAGCCGAACCGCGCATTATCGCGCTCTTGGTTTGGGGCTTGACGCAATGCCTTCCGCCGCAATTGTGCGACGACATTACGTTTAGCACGTACGAGAGTAATGTGCTGAGCGCGAATTCCTTCATCACCGGTACATGCCGCTTGGAACACCTGGCACAATCCGGCACATTCAATCTTCCGCAGGAATGTTACGCTGGATTCAATGTTGCGTTGAATCTGTATCCTGGCGCGCGCGCCGATTCAAATCTAACTGTCTCGGCGGCAATTGCCACATTCGCGAGTTTCGCAGTTGATTCGTTGTGGAAGGGAGATAGAGAACTGCAAGCGATTCTAGATACCGTAGCAACCGAATCGCATGTTACGGTAGATTCTCTTATCGAGACGTTTAACCGTGAACGGACAGAAATCGGAAAATGGGATGCGCCTACTGTGTGTGGTGTCCTGAAAAATCCAGCACGGGCGCAAAAATATCTAGCAAATGCAGAATTTGCGGATAACTTTATCGCAACGGCAATATCCAATCCATTGTGGTGGACTTCAGATGCAAAACCGGCTCTTGAGAAACTTCGACAGCCTGGTATGGCAAGTCAAGTTCGAGTAGATTTGACGGGACTTGGCGTCGCCGCATTACAGCGTGCCGCTTCCGAAATCGCAATTGGAATAGATGCAAATCGTGCCATCCTTGTGGATGGAATTGCCGCCGTATGCATCCCAGACCAGATGCTCGGAAATGTAAACGCCTATTCGCGTTTATTAGATATTCTGGCACAGCAATATTCGCAGATTCCCGATGCCAAGACTCCAATCAAGTTGCGCGCCGCGCTGGTGGAACGATGGGGAAATATCTCACCACTCCCATCGCAATACAAGATTGAACCGTGGCTCAAAGTTTCTTGGGACCAAGCCAATGAACTGTTACAGCTCAAGCTCCCAAAGGAATGGCAGGATTTTGTTGCGGATGAGCTCGTCAAATCGTTGCCGCCGCAATGGAACATTGTTGAACCGACGTTTTACGCGTACCCGGACCTCTTTCAAAACGCGCTAGTACGACAAATTGCGAGCCCCTCCTATTCATCAAACGCGCTCGCGCTGTTCAAGTTGGCGTGGGAAAACGGATATGCAGATAAGGAAAAGTTGCTTTTCGCTTTGCTAAGACAAGACAACGCGCCCGCCAACCAAATCCTATCCATTGCCAATCTTGGCTCTAGTACCTTTGAGAGAATGCTTGGTTCACGTCAAGAACGGGAAACGCTATTGCGTGTGTATCTCCGCAGCAGCGTAACTCAACGATTAGTTCAAAGCTATATTGACAATTTGAGCATTGCCAAATGCAAAGACCAACAAACATACGATATTTTGCGCGCATTGAATCCATATTTGAACCAAGCAACATCCTCCCGGGCTCAGGCATGGCTCACTATTGCCCAGTTCATTCAGACTGCTCAATTTACGGGGACAACGCTCAAGCCCGTAGCAAGAGAAATCCAATTTTTGTTTCCCACCCAACGAGAACAAAAGGATGCGGTTCAACAACTTGTGTCAACGCTTGCCCGACGTTTGGACGGCCAAGATGGCACCGAGGCATTGCGGAACATTCTTGTTTGTCTTGGAGAACCTTTTGATGATTCTCCTGTTCCACTCTGCGAGAAGCTTCTGAGCCAAGCGGAGCAAAACTATCTTTCTGATAACGACCATATCGTTACTCGCTTTGTTCCATTTTTTCAGCTCTATTTGAGACATTACAACCGCGAGTATTTTGATGCGCGGCAAAAGGAACAACTCAAACCCTTAATCAAACGCGTGCTTGAATCCATTCAGAGCTCGGACCGCAGGGGTATAGACAAGCTTGGTGCGGAAATAGTCTTCGACCGCTCCAAGTCGGTTGACGCTGACTATCAATCGGCGTGGAACAATTTGCTTTTGCAATTTGGACTTGGAGGAGTCACTTCGTCGGGTCCACATTCCTTTGCGGCTTGGACAAGTAAAATTCCATTTTTGCACGGGTTCGGAAGGCGACAATACGCTGTGATTGGCGTGATGTGTTTGGCGCTCTGTATGATATGTGCAGCTATTGTCATAATGCGGCCTCAGGTGATCACTCAAGGCGCTGTCGCATTTGGTCAATGGCTTGGCGTCTCTGGGACCGAACCACCGGGACCAAAACCTACCAAGCGCGCCACAACAATTGCAAATAACTCGCCAACCCCGCGCCCAACACGCACGCGTACCCAAGCCACACCTACAGTGGAAAATCCGATACCAACAGCAACAGAAAACTCTGCAACTACGCCAACACTAGGCGCTCCAGAAGCAACGTCCGCGCCTCTTACGATAGAGCCAATACCTACTCAACCTACGCAAACAATACTGCCAACGTTGCCGCCATCGCCAACTCAAGTTCCTGCAACGCCTTGTCCAGCGCCTATTCGTGTACTTTTCAGAAGAGAAACCTTTCTTGATGGCTCGATTTTTAAACCAGGAGAAAAGTTTACCAAAACCTGGACCCTTCTGAACTCTAGTCCCTGCAAGCTTGATTCACTTGTTCTAGTTTTCAAACCGGAGGTTGCGATTACAAATGATGGGGGCGCTGTGACTGAAAAGATTAACAACGGAATTTCGATGCAAGCGCCCGAAAGCATTCCACAACCATCCGCGGAACCCAGAGCAGAATTTACAGTTAGCGTTGAACTCACCGCGCCAAAAGAAAATGGCAGATACTGGAGCACTTGGGAACTTCGAACGCAAAGCGATCAATTACTTCGCGCAATTTTTGCAGAGATTTGTGTTAGCCAGGAGAATAAATGCCCACCTTAAATCTACTTCCCGCCGACGTTCGGCATGAACTCGAATTGCTCGCCAAGGATGTGCAGACCAAAGGCAACGACCCCAAGACCGCGAACCTCCTGCGCGATCTAGGCGAAGCGGTTGCAGGCGGCAGTACCTTTGACTATTGGGTCCAAGCCGATGTATTGGAGTTGATTCCGCCGGAGCGCGTGACGGATGTCATGGACCATTCGAATTCGTCCGGTTTGGAGCGGTGGGTCGGCATATTTGAATGGGCGCGCAATGTTGCTATCCTGCTCCCGTTGATTGTGACGTGGTTCGGTATATCGCGCGCAATGGACGCATATACAGCAATGCTAGCGGAGGGTCGCGTCCGCGAAAATGACTCCTTTCTCTATCTGTGGTCCAACGGTTTCGACGGCAAGACGATTGCTCTGGGCCAAATTGCGCTGGCAGTCGTCGTATGTCTCGCATTCGTTTTGGTTCTCACTGGAATTGTTTATGCTTTGAACGGGCGTGCGGAGCATCAGCGGCGTGAAGCGTCATTGCAATTTCGAACGACGCTTGAAGAACTATTGGCGCGTGCGGTTCTCATTCTAGCCAACCAGCGCGCGCAGCAACCATTTCTCAAGCTGGGCGCCATTGAACGCACGGCGGAGCAGATTTTGGATCAAATTCGTTTGGAAGAACAGCGAATTGAAGAACAGCGTAAACAAATCGAATCTCTACGTGGGCAAAAAGAAAAAGAGATTGCCGATTTGTCGAGTTTCAACAAGAGCTTGGTGAATGGCACCAAGCAGATGGTCGAAGCAACGAACCAGTTACACGCCATTTATGACGAGCTGACGCACAGCATGGATGGGTTGGCAACCCCGGTACGCGATTTGTCAAAACAACAAACCGAACTCTTGAATGCGACGCTGGAAGTGAGTAAAGAATTCAAGCAATTGACCCAAGACCAAAATACGGCAGTCATCAAACTCACGCGCCTCTCGAATGACCAACAACAAGCGACCTCGAACCTCGACCAGGTGTCAAAGAATTTGGATGTGTTGGTTAAAACCCTTACGCAAAATACGGAACGGTTGGGACAAATCGCCGAACAAACTGGCGCGTACGAGCGCGAATTTCTGACGGCATTAACAGGCGAACGTGTCGCCTATCAAAATTACGCCAACAACCTCACAACGGGAGCGGACAAACTCTCAGAAGCAATGCGTCAGATTTCAGATGCGTCGTTGATCATCCGAACAATTTCGGTTGACCTCAAACAAATCGTGGGTGAAATCAAAGCGATGCAACGAGCTTAGGGTTGCAAGTGCAGCGATGTATTGGAACGAGCCGATGAGAAACCGATTGCCCAAAAAACGTTTGCAAGACACGATGGTGTTGAGCGGTTGGGTTTTTGCCGACCTGTTGCTTGGACTCATGATGATTTTTCTCGTGACTGCGCGCGGCGCGCCTCCCTCGACTCCGTCAATTCCACCAACAGACACGCCAACGCCAACGCCGACACCAACACACACAAGCACACCAGCAGTAACAGGGTCGGATAGCCCCACTCCAACGTGGACGCGAACCCATACGCCGACTCCAACTCTGTCGCGCCCTACGGATTCTCCTATCCCTCCCACAAACACGCCGCAGGTTTCCATTTCCCAAAAATCTATCGAATTTAGCTTTTCGGTTGACTATGACAAGCTCTTGAATTCGGCAGAAAGGGATGCAGAGTTTGAAAGGGTCAAAGGCACAGTCAACAGCTTGCTAAAAAGTCGGTTCAACGAACGACAACGCGCGGGGATTGTGCTCACTTTTGCGGGAGGACCAAAAAGCAACGAGGATAGCCAAATTGCGCGCGCAGTAAATGGATGGTTGCCTGCTCAAATGCCCACGCTCTTTGATGATGGTACGGTATTCCGTCCTTTTATTGATTTAACCCGTCCACGCGGCACAGTTCTCGTTGAAGTGTATGTATTCACGGTGCGATGAGATTATTTGAAAGGATGCAATGTATGTCTGTCAAACAGGCAAAAAGTGGTATCTTGATTGATGTGCCGGTTGACCATGATCAGTTTGACCTGCACCCTCGTGACAATATTGCGTCGGCGATTTTTAATTTGATTCTTGAATCTGCCCAGTCAGGTGCGATTGCATTGATTGGACCTATGGGTAGTGGTAAATCTTCCATTGTCAAAATGCTCGAAAACAAACGTCGCGCAAAGGACGAAAAGGATCTTGGTGCGAATGGCTCCATTGCCGTACGCGGAGAAAAGACTGCAGAGAAAGGACTTGAACGAATTCAAATCTTTGTATTTGATGCTTGGGCACACCAAGGCGAGTCATTGCGTCGTATTTTCTTAACGCAATTGGGTAATTTCCTACTCAAACGCGATAGTTCAAACCCTATTGAGAGTATGCCACATCGTGAATGGGAGCATGAGCTGAAATCAAAATTGTCAGTTCAACAAATCTCCCGCGAGGTTGCAAATCCGACCATATGGGGAGGAGCCCTTGCGATTGCGACATTTTTTACCGCTCTCGGTTTGCTATTCCTTAGTCGCGATTCGAGAGCGAGGATGGTCATAATCGAATTACTTGGCAGCATCCCATTCATGCCAGCTCTTGATGATGCAGATAAGGTGGGAACATTCTTTATTGGCATTGCCATCAGTGTGATGCTTGCTGTCCTGCTCTATTTCGCAACTGCGGGCTTTTTCAACCGCCAAAAGGCAAACGCACCACATCCGTTTTTGATGCCACAGAATAATCTTGCGCGCGAAATAATTTCTTCTACCACCCTGCAGACGTTGGACCCATCCTCCTTTGAATTTGAGGAACTGTTCAAGTCTCTGATGGAGAGATATTCGAAACTACAATCGTCGTCAAACTGGAAACTATTGATAGTAGTGGACAACCTTGATCGAGTGCCAAATGACGTTGTGTGGAATTTATGGTCAACGCTCCAAGTATTCTTGGAACTACGCAACTCACAAACCGCGTCTCAGGGTGCAAGTTGGTGGAATAATGTATGGATATTAGCTGCGTTTGATCAAGAAGTGCTCATTCAAAATATTTTGAGGATGGAATTTGTGCCGAAACGAAGCAAAACGAGAGACACTTCGTCGAGTTCGTCATCCACGGATCCGAAAGCGAGAGATGATCAAATAAGAGCTCTGGTTGCCAAGACGTTCCAAGTTACCTTCCATGTCCCCCCGCCAAACCTCAAAGCATGGCAAGAATTCTTTACTAGCCAATATAACATCCTATTTAGCTCCAGCACTGGATCTCCGGATGAAGTGCTGACGGTTTATCGCATATGCCGTAGCAAGATGGACTTGATTCAGCCCCCAACGCCGCGCGAGATCAAGTTATTCTTGAATAATTTATGGGCAATATCACTGCGGCCACACAGCTCAGCAATACCGGTTGAAGTGCGAGCAATCTATGCCTTTTTTGAGGAGGATTTTTCAAATTCAAGGAACCTGGTTGAGGTAGTAAATGGGCGAAATATCCTTAGTGATAGCGTTCTACAGAGCTTGAGAAATCCAAAATCAAGAAACGAATGTATAGAATACCTTACTGCTTTACACTACGGAATTGAGCAATCCAAAGTCGGCCAAGAGCTTGTTGAGGCAGCTTTACGCGAGGCACTCTTTGCCGAACCCAAAGACAATACGCAAAAACTTCATAACTCTGTTAATACATGTCAGCACGGACTGCCAACCCTTATCTATAAAATTATCCAAGATGACGAAAAACTTTACGACAACAGGTCAGGACCGATTGTCTGCAACTTGGCCAAGAATCTCGACTATGCTCAAGAAATGTATCGCAACTCTCATCCACCACAATCGCAGGATGCCCAAAAGGAAGAGGGCGAATGGACAAAAATATGGGAGAAGGTTTGTGAAATCGCATATGCTGTGTCTGATTGGAGTCAGTGCAACCGAGGTCAGCAGACTGATCTCAGTAACAGGCTTACCACTCATAAATGCAAGAATGCACAGGAGATTGGACAGAGAATGGATAAGCAACGACCCAAGCGGGCGAAATTGTCAGTTAGCGCGTAACGGCATATTCAGTACTGAAGGGCATCTCAATAAAGACCTGCTATGAGATGTCAAGTATACTCACAACGCCTACACTTCAAACCTTCAGTGAAATTGGGGGTGCGAGCTACCGAAAAGGGCGTGGGCGTTTGGCATCACGCACTTTGACCGCCAGCCGTGACCTCAAAGGCTATCTGGGCTGGCCCTATGCCGAACAAGTTTTCCAGATTGAACGGCGCTGCACGCGCCTGAAAGATGGCAAAATCACGCACGAAATTTGTTATGGCATTACCAGTTTGACGCCGCACGAGTCAAATGCGCGGCTCTTGGACTTGGGGCGTGAGCATTGGTTCATTGAAACAGGTTTGTATTATCGCCTCGACCAAACCTTGCGCGACGATGGGTCTCAAGTGCGTCCGGACACGGCACCGCACCTGTTGGCGACCTTGAACAATCTGATTGTTGGTCTGGTCTGACACAAGGGCGAACGCAATTTGGTGCGGATGAGACGGCGTTGTAATGCTTTCCTCCACGAGGCGCTTCAACTGGTTCTCGTCGCTCCCTCCTGACTTTGCAGTTGTTATGTTGACATAATAGAAGGGTGGCGCAGCCTTTCGACGCACGGATGCGTTCGGCAATCATCCTCATCCTCACACTCTGCAATTGTTTTACACCGCCGCATTGCTGCTACAAAAAATGCTGAACGTCTCACGTGCTTGTTTAGCGCGCAGAGGCGACTGCCCGATTTGTTTAGCGAAACCCTTGAGATTGAATTGTCCAACGAGGTTCAAGAATCACTTGCGCGCGTGGGAGAGCAAAATGCAGAACTCACAGAGTTAAGAATGGATTACGTAGGCGGATACGAACATGCGGCGCGCACGTGGCTCGATTATTTGGAATGGCGCTCCGCGCGATCAGGACAACGCACATGGCTGCCTACCCAGGCGCGATCAAACTGGAAGCGTTCTTTCAAGCATTTCCCTGATTCCACCGCGCGTCAAATTCTCGTTGGGACATACGGTAACGTTCAAGTGATTGTGATTGACCCGTCCGCCACCTCTTGGACCAAACCCGCAGTCCCCATACGCTCTTGGCGATGTCGGCATAAAACTGATTTGACAATCCATTTGTTATGACATAATATGTGCAAATGATTTAATTTTATTCCACTATTTGCACATATGCGCGTCAAAAAAGATTCCCCCAATCATTCAGACCTTTATCAGATTGCCGAACGCCAAGGTGGATATTTTTCCACTCGGCAGGCGCAGCAAGTGGGATTTACGCGCCCACTCCTAGCACATCACGCCAAGTCAGGACGATTTCTTCGCGTCAAACACGGTATCTATCGCCTCTCCCACTTTCCCGAATCCCCATACGCCGACCTCTTTGTGGCGACACTTGAATTGCACGGGCGAGGCGTCTTTTCTCACGAGACTGCGTTGGCGCTCTATGAGTTGTCAGATACTATCCCATCTCAGATTCACCTCACCGTCCCACCACGAACCTCGCGCCGACACCCTGGTCTGAAATTGCATACAAGTCGTCTGGCGCGAAATGAAATCACACAACGTCATGGGCTCGCGTTGACGTCAGTTTCTCGCACCTTGGCGGATGTGATTACATCCGGAACACCTGAGGACCAAGTGCATCTCGCCGCGCAACAAGCCGTTGAGCGAGGCCTGGTTTCCAAAGCGTCGCTGCTTCGGTACGCGAAAAAGCGCGGTGGGCAGATGGCGCGCATGATGAGCAATGTACTGAGCGAGATACCGGAACGATGAAATATTCAAACATAGCAGCACTGCGGCAAGCGCTCGAAGAACGACTGCGTTCACAAGCAATCAAGACAGGAATGCCTCTCATTCGTCTTCGCAAGATGGTGGCGTTTGAACGACTCTTGGCGCGGCTGGTACATGGTGATGACAAGAGGTGGATTTTGAAAGGGGGCTTTGCGTTGGAGTTGCGCTTGGGGGTCCGAGCGCGCACGACGAATGATCTGGATTTACTCGCCACAATTCCTTTGACGCGCGAGCGGTTGCATCAAGCCATAATTCAAGCCGCGCTGAAGAATATGAACGATGGGTTTCAATTCGAAGTGCGGCAAGCAACGGATACGAATCCCGCGCGTTACACTGTGCATGCGCTCTTGGACGGGCGCACGTTTGAGAATTTTCATCTGGACATTGGCACAGGAGACCCAATTGTCGGGCCGCTTGAATACATCACTACACCGAATCTATTGGCGTTTGCTGATATTCCGCCTGTTCATGTTCCTTGCTACCCTCTAGCACAACAGTTGGCAGAGAAGGTACATGCCTATACGTTGCCGTACAAGACGGGTGAAACTACACGGGTTAAAGATTGGGTAGATATTCTCTTGATTGCCGAGACAGGAAGATTCAGTGCAAAGTGCCTGTCTGATTCGCTTCACGCAACGTTCGATGCGCGGCAAACGCACGCACTTCCAGAGAAACTGCCCAAACCGCCTGTCAGTTGGGCACGAACATTCAAAAAACTCGCGGACGAAGTACAACTTGGCTTTGAGGATCTATTTGACGCGGGCGAAGCAGTCAGCCAATTTCTTGACCCAATTCTGGCAGGACAAGTGCGGGGTCAATGGAATCCAACGTCGTGGCGATGGGAGTGAAACCTCCGAGCAGTCCAGCAACCACTTGAAAGAAAGTGAAATCAAAACCTATCTGTACATGTCGTCCGCGAGATCCCTGGACGGAGGAGCGCTTCTCGTGAAATTTCTGTACATTTTGGCAAATTCGCGTTTGACAACCTCTTCCCGCGCGTGCTACAGTACGCGCGCCTCGATTACAAACCCTTTCCAAACTCATCAAGGAGGTCTCTCATGCCTGCATTGAATCGCGTTGAACTCATTGGACACTTGGGACGCGACCCCGAAACGCGTTATACGCCGACAGGCAAAACGGTCTGTCAATTTTCTGTCGCCGTCAATCGTCCCAACGCGCCAGAACCGGATTGGTTTCAGGTGAACGCGTGGGGCAAACTGGGTGAGGTGTGTCAGCAATATCTCACCAAAGGGCGTTTGGTGTTTGTGAGCGGCCGTTTGCAAAATGACCGCTGGACGGACGATAAAGGTGAGACACAATATCGCACGCATGTCGTCGCCACGCAGATGCAAATGTTGGACCGTAAAGCGGAAGAGCAAGAGGTCAGTGTGGAGGGCGCAGAAGAAGAATAGCGCGGCATTGGATAATCCTCTCTCGGGTTGAGCGAACGTTCATTGGATATCGCGACGTTCGCTTTTTTTGTCGCCTCACAATTGGATGCGCGCGGAAAAAATTTTATGCGCGCGAATGGAAAGCAAAGCGTATGCCGAAAAATAATTTACCCCCACTTACCGAATCAATCGTGCGCGCGGGCGCGGCGCCGCAGAGTTTTGCGCGCGGCCAAGAATTGTATCGCGCCGACGCGATTTCGAATGCGACGCGGCAAGACAATGTTTTGCGCGCGCATTGTCAAGGCACGATGGAACCGTACTATCGCGTCTCGGCAACGTTAGATGAAGCGGGCGTGAGCGTTACAGCTTGCACGTGCGAATACGATTTCGGCGGCTATTGCAAACACATCATCGCGCTGCTGCTCACGTACATTCACAAACCGAAATTGTTTGCGACGCGTCCAAGCGCGCAAGAATTGTTGGCGGATTTGAGCCGCGCAGATTTGGCTGCATTGGTACTGAAATTGTTGGAACGCGAACCCGAATTGTACGATTGGGTGGCGGCGATGGTTGCTGCGCCGGTTCCCTCTGCCACGCATAAAACCGCGCGCACGAAAAAAGTGGACGCGGAAATTTATCGGCGTCAGGTGCGAAACGTTTTACATTCACTCGACGGCGTGCGCGCGTCGGAAGCATATTGGGGCATGGGCGGCATGGCGGACGGGTTGCGCGAGGTTGTGGCAAGCGCGCAAAAATTTTTGGACGCGCATGATCCCGACACGGCATTGACGATTCTACTCGCTTTGACGGAGGAATTGACCGACAGCCACGCCTACGAATATCTGGACGATTCCAACGGCGAACTCGGCGATTTTGCAAATGAAATCGGATTGCCGCTGGCGGAAGCGATTTTGAGCGTGGAGCAAAACGCGGGCGAACGCGCGCAACTCGTCAAGCAATTGAAAAAATGGGAACGCGAGTTGAGCGATTATGGAATGGAAGAGGGCTTGGAATTGGCGCTTCAAGCGGCGGAATATGGGTGGGGTGATGTGCCGCCGCGCCCCGCGCCAAGTTTCGCGCGTCCCATCGCGTCGAGTGATACGGAAGATTACACCGATGACGAGTACGAAGATGAGGAATATGACGAGGATGATGAATTTGACGATGAGGAATCTGGCGACGCAGGATTTTACGTGCGCGACAACATTCCTGATTTGACCGAAGCGAAATTGAATGTGCTGGCGCGGCAAAATAAAATGGACGAATATCTCGCGCTGTGCGAAAAGGCGGGCAAACACGCGCGCTATGCGGGCAAACTCATCGAACTCGGCCGCGTGATGGAGGGGACGAATTACGCGCTCGAACATTTGGAATTTGCAGACGACGCCTTGACGCTGGCGCAGCAATTGCGCGAGTTGAAAAAAATTCCCGAAGCGTTGGCAATCGGCGAACGCGGTTTGAAATTGCAGGGTTACAAATTCGCGTTGGCGCAGTGGCTCGCGCCGTTGGAAGAAACGCAAAGCCGCGCCGCGCACGCATTGGACGCATGGCTCGCCGCGTTCGACGAACGACCTTCGCTCGACATTTACAAGCGTTTGCAACAACTCGGCGCGCGCGAGTGGAATACATTGCAGCCGCGCGTGATGAACGTATTGAAAAAATCGTGGGACAAGTCCGCGTTGGCGCAGGTATTATTGTATGAGGAAAAATGGGATCAAGCGCTTGCGCTCGCGGACAAACACGCGGCGGATTATTCCGTCGTCGCGATTGTGGCGGATGGCGCGCTGACGCAGCGGCCCGAATGGGTAATTCACGCGAGCAAAAAACAAGCGTTGGAGTTGATTGCGCGGACGCAGACGAAATATTACGTCCATGCCGTCGAATGGTTAGAGCGCGTGAAAAAAGCATACGCGGTCTTGAATCAACGTGACGCGTGGAACGCGTATCTGAATGATTTGAAACTGGAATACAAACGCCGCCCCGCGTTGCAGGAACAATTGAAAAGGTTGTGAAAAAGGATTTCGTATGAGTTGGGTTTTACATCTTTTTCATGCGTCACACATTCCCAAT
>Ga0226835_1000460_pt1 | contig 46219 bp, 51 predicted proteins | sample LAC_MetaG_1_FD_163627 | JGI IMG/M metagenome (GOLD analysis project Ga0226835, IMG submission 163627) | Anaerobic ammonium oxidizing microbial communities from anammox membrane bioreactor (MBR) in UC Berkley, California, United States -... | ecosystem: Engineered > Bioreactor > Anaerobic >...
TGCCGCAGGTTGACCCCCGTTGCGAACAGCCATACGGTTGGCCAGATTGCGGGGTAGAGCAGCCTGGTAGCTCGTCGGGCTCATAACCCGGAGGTCGTGGGTTCAAATCCCACCCCCGCTATTGCCGGGCCGGTTGCAAACGCAGCCGGCCCACCGGTTTTCAGGGAACGCCGCCGAGAGAACTTGGCGGCGTTTTCGCTTTTGCGCACGGGATTCGCGGGGGTTCGCTCACCACGAACCCCGCCGCGGGAGTCTCTCCCGAGCGCGCCGCGATAACCGGCCAGCGCGCGCCGGGGCGCACCCGGCCCGGCCAGGGGCCAAAGTCTCTCGGGGTCTCTCTCCGAGACCGAGCGGGGGTTAAAGGGACTTCGCGCCCGCGATGCGGTCGCAAACCCCCACGCTTCGGCGAGCGATGCGGTCGCAACGGTGTTCGGATCGCGGGTGCGCGGTTCATCGGCGCGCGCACTTCGCCCGGCAATCTCATAAATACCCACAGGCGGCGGCACTCCGCCTCGTCGGGAGCCGGCGCGTGAACACATCGAGAGACCCTGAGACGATGACGGCGGCGGAGCGCGACGCCGAGGTCGTCAGCATCCTCGCACGCGGCCTGGTCCGCGCCGTTCGCATCGCCCGTTCGCTTTCCACCCGGGACATCGCCGAGCCGCGGGAATCCTCCGCCGCCGGACTTGAACTCCCGCCGCATGCGGACCTCAGTGTCGCCGCGCGGCCCCGGGGTTAGGGCTCCGGGCCGATGCGATGTGGAGTCCCCATGTCCGACACGATTCAGCGACAACTCGACGAACTGGGCCGGATGACCACCGGCGACCTCGTGCAGCGGTACGAGAAACTGCACGGGCACAAGTGCCGGACGCGGCACCGAAAGTACCTGATCCGCAAGATCGCCTGGCGTATCCAGGCCAACGCCGAGGGCGATCTGAGCGAACGCGCCCGGCGGCGGGCGGCGGAACTGGCCGACGATGCCGACATCCGCGCGACGCCGCCGAAGGTGATCCTCTGCCCGCCGCGTCCCGTCGAGGTTCGGACCGAGACCAGGCCCGTGAAGCCGGGGGGTCCAGACCCGCGACTCCCGGCGGCGGGCTCGGCCATCGTCCGCGAGTACAAGGGGCGGACGCTCCGCGTCGTGGTCCTGCCCGAAAGCCGGGGGTTCGAGTTTGACGGCGAACGCTACCGCACGCTGACGGCGATCGCCAAGAAGATCACCGGGAGCCACATCAACGGCTTCCGCTTCTTCCGGCTCGGGGAGGCGTCATGAGCAGACGCACCCGGCAGGCCAATGGCGACCTGGAGAGGGCGAACGGGATGGCCGCGGCCAAGCGCATCCGGTGCGCCATCTACACCCGCAAGAGCAGCGAGGAAGGGTTGGACCAGGAGTTCAACTCCCTGGACGCCCAGCGCGAGGCGGGCGAGGCGTACATCGCCAGCCAGAAGAACGAGGGGTGGGTCTGCTCGACCGACCGCTACGACGACGGGGGGTTCTCCGGCGGGAGCATGGAGCGCCCGGCGCTGGCGCGCCTCCTCCAAGACGTCGAGGCCGGCAAGATCGACTGCGTCGTCGTCTACAAGGTGGACCGCCTGAGCCGGTCGCTCCTGGACTTCGCCCGGATCATGGAGGCGTTCGACCGCAAGGGTGTCTCCTTTGTCTCGGTCACCCAGCAGTTCAACACGACCAGCTCGATGGGTCGGCTGACGCTCAACATCCTGCTCTCGTTCGCCCAGTTCGAGAGGGAGATCATCGGCGAGCGCATCCGGGACAAGATCGCAGCGCAGAAGCGCCGCGGCAAGTGGGCGGGCGGCGTGCCCGTCCTCGGGTACGACGTGGACCGCTCGAACGGGAGCCCGCGCCTGGTCGTCAACCCGAGGGAGGCCGGCCGCGTCCGCGATATCTTCGCCCTGTACCTGTACCTGGGGTCCCTCCAGCGCGTCGTCACCGATCTGACGCGGAGGGGCTGGACCAACAAGCGGCGGATCACGCGGAAGGGGGAGGCCAGGGGTGGTCGCCCCTTCGACGCGTCCACCCTCTACACGCTGCTGACCAATCCGATCGTGACCGGCAAGATCGTCCACAAGGGCCAGGTCTACGACGGCGAGCACGAGGCGATCATCGACGCCGCCGTGTTCGACAAGGTGCAGCACCAACTCCGCGGGAACGGCCGCACCGGCGGCGTGGAGGTGCGGAACAAGTACGGCGCCCTGTTGCGCGGCCTGCTGCGGTGCAAGCCGTGCGACTCGCTGATGACGCACACCTTCTGCGGCAGAAACGGTCGCTTCCACCGCTACTACCGGTGCATCCGGGCCATCAAGAACGGGGCGCACGTCTGTCCGTCGACGACGCTGTCCGCTCCGGAGATCGAGCGGGTGGTGGTCGACGAGATCCGGGCGCTCGGCGAGGACCGGGGCGTCCTCGACCGCGTGATCGCCGAATCACGAGTGGCCATCGACGCCGAACTGGCCGCCCTCCGCCGCGAGCGCGACGAGCTCGGCGTCGCCCTGAAGCGCTGGGACCGAGAGTTGCGCGGACTGGTGACCGACACGAGCGGCGGTACTGGCGCCTCCCTGCGGCTGGCGCAGGCCCACGAGCGGATCACGGAGGGACGGCGGCGGCGGGGCGAGGTCGAGGCCCGGATCAAGGAGATCGACGGCACCGCGATCACCCGGGAGGAGGCCCGCAAGGCCCTGAAGGAGTTCGACAGCGTGTGGGCCAACCTGTCGCCGCGGGAGCAGGCCCGCGTCCTGAAACTGCTCTTCTCGAGCGTCGACTACGACGCGAAGGCCGGCACGATCTCGGTGACCTTCCGCCCGACGGGCATCGCGGCGCTGTGCCGTCGGAATCTGGAGGATGCCGCATGACGACGGTGACCCGCCCGATCCACTTCGCCATGAAGGGCCGGCGCCGGCGCGCCGTGCTTGCGCCGGCGCCCGTACCGGTCTGCTTCGCTGGCCGCGTACCCCGCGTGGCCCGGCTCATGGCCTTGGCCATCCGGTACGACGACCTCCTCCGGCGCGGCGTCGTCGCGAGCCAGACGGACCTGGCCAGGCTCTGCCACGTCACGCAGCCGCGAATCACGCAGATCCTGAACCTCCTCCACCTGGCCCCGGACATCCAGGAGGCGATCCTGTTCCTGCCGCCGGTGGCCCAAGGCCGGGACCCCATCCACGAGCACATGCTGCGTGGGGTGGCGGCGTGCGTGGACTGGCGAGAGCAGCGGCGACGGTGGCGAGCGCTGGTGCCGCCGGGCTGTGGATAACTGAGGGAGTGCGTCGAAGGAGCAGCGCAACTACCTGTAGCCACGCGACTTGCGAGGCAAAACGAGGCTCGGGATTGGGCTCCTCGGCGCGTGCCCATGGGCTGGATGCCCCCGTTTGCACCGACCCTCCGGTTATGCTACCCTGTCCACGTTTAGTTCACATGGACGAGGGCCATCCGGCGGAGCGGCGGCATGAACAACTTCAGCGAGAAGGTCGCCTTCATCTGGAGCGTCGCGGACCTGCTCCGCGGGCCGTACCGGCCCAACCAGTACGGTAAGGTCATTCTGCCGCTCACGGTTCTGCGCCGGCTCGACTGCCTGCTGGAGCCGACGCGCCGGAAGGTGCTCGACAAACACGAGGAGCTGAAGCGGAAGGGCATGTCGCCCCAGGCGATCGAGCCCATCCTCAACCGCACCGCGGCGCCGCCGGACTGGCCCAAGGACCGGCCGTTCCTGGCCCACAACACCTCTAAGCTGGACTTCCAGCGGCTGAAGGACGACCCCAACAACATCGCCCGCAACCTCACGCACTACATCAAGGGCTTCTCGGCCAACGTCCGCCGCATCTTCGAGCACTTCGGCTTCGCCGAGCACATCGAGAAGCTCGACAAGGCCAACCGCCTTTACCTGGTCGTCTCGAAGTTCGCCGACATGGCCCTGCACCCCGCTGCCGTGTCGAACACGGAGATGGGATACATCTTCGAGGAGTTGATCCGGAAGTTCAGCGAAGCCGCCAACGAGACCGCGGGCGACCACTTCACGCCGCGCGAGGTCATCCGGCTGATGGTCAACGTCCTCTTCGAGGAGGACGGCGAGGCGCTCACCAAGAAGGGCATCGTGCGGACGCTCTTCGACCCAGCCTGCGGGACTGGCGGCATGCTCTCCGTCGCCGAAGAGTACCTGGACGAGCTCAACCCCGACGCCAAACTCGAGGTCTTCGGCCAGGACTACAACCCGGAGTCCTACGCCATCTGCGGCTCGGACATGCTCATCAAGGGCCAGAACATCGAGCACATCGTCTTCGGCGATTCCTTCACCGAGGACGGGTTCCCCGGCGAGAGGTACGACTACTTGCTCGCCAACCCGCCCTTCGGCGTGGAGTGGAAGCCCGAGGAGGATTTCATCCGCGAGGAGCACGCCCGCAAGGGCGGCCGTTTCGATGCCGGGCTGCCCCGCATCAACGACGGCTCGCTGCTGTTCCTCCAGCACATGATCTCCAAGATGAAGCCGGTGGATGCGCGGAAGGGCAACGGCGGCAGCCGCATCGGCATCGTCTTCAACGGCTCGCCCCTGTTCACCGGCGACGCCGGGTCGGGCGAGTCGAACATCCGTCGCTGGATCATCCAGAACGACTGGCTGGAGGCCATCATCGCCTTGCCCGACCAGCTCTTCTACAACACCGGGATCTTCACGTACATCTGGATTGTCACCAACCGCAAGGCCCTGCACCGCCGCGGCAAGGTCCAGCTCATCAATGCCGTCCACTTCTACCGGAAGATGCGCAAGAGCCTCGGGAACAAGCGCAACGAGATCAGCGAGGACCAGATCGACGAGATCACCTGCATCTACGGCGAGTTCAAGGACGGCGACACGCGCCAAGTGCAGATCGACGGCCAGCGGGAAACGGTCTGCGTCAGCAAGGTCTTCGACAACGAGGACTTCGGGTACCGCAAGATCACGGTCGAGCGCCCCCTTCGCCTGAAGTTCCAGGCCCTCCCCGAGCGGATCGAGGTCGTCCGGGAGGCCAGCGCCTTCCAAAACCTGGCCAAGTCGAAGAAGAAGGCCGGCTCCAAGGCCGCAGAGGCGGAGGCGGAGTCCGGGCGCCGGCACCAGGAGGACATCCTGAAGGTGCTGCGCTCGCTGGACCCGGGGAGGGTCTGGATGGACCGGGCCGAGTTCTTGGCCGACCTCGGCGCCGCCGCGGAAAGCGCCGGCGTGAGGATCCCGGCGCCGGTGCGCAAGGCGATCGTCGCGGCCCTGGGCGAGCGGGACGAGCAGGCCGCGATCTGCCGCGACGACGACGGCAACCCCGAGCCCGATCCCGATCTGCGGGACTACGAGAACGTCCCGTTGAAGGAGGACATCCAGGACTACTTCGACCGCGAGGTCAAGCCCCACGTGCCCGACGCCTGGATCAACGAGGACGTGCGCGACGAGCAGGACGGGAAGGTCGGCAAGGTCGGCTACGAGATCCCGATCAGCCGGCACTTCTACGTCTACAAGCCGCCGCGCCCGCTCGAGGCGATCGAGACCGACATCGCCGCAATGGAGAAGGACATCGTGAGGATGCTGGCGGAGGTAACCAGGTGAGAGGCCTCCCCTACGAGGTGAAGGCGCTGCTTCAGAAGGCTCGCGAGTCGGCGCTGCTCGCCGTGGAGACGTACAACCGGCCCACGGCTACCTTCCGGTCCGGGGCGTACACAGTTCTGATGATCATCGCGTGGACCTCCTTGTTCCACGCCTACTTCATCTGCAAGGGGATCAAGCCCTATTACCGCAAGCCCAACTCCAGGCGGTATGTCAAGCTCGACGGCGATTACAAGCGCTGGGAATTGAAGGAGTGCCTCCAGCAGCACTTCGGCGGCAACAACCCCGCCGCTCGGAAGAACCTCGAGTTCTTCATCGGCCTTCGGAACAAGATCGAGCACTGCTCCCTGGCGCAGTTGGACCCTGAGATCTTTGGTGAGTGCCAAGCGCTGCTTCTCAACTTCGAGGCGATGATGGTCTCGGAGTTCGGAGAGCGACACGCGATCCGCGGCGGCCTCTCGTTTGCGCTCCAGTTCTCCCGGGCGCCGGCGCGTCCTTCCGGGGCGATGGCCAGGGCTGAGCAGCGGACCTTCCGCGACGTCAAGAAGTACATCGACGGGTTCCGTTCAGGCCTCAGCACCGAGGTCCAAAGCGACCTCGCTTACAGCTTCAAGGTGTACCTCGTTCCGAAGATCGGGAATCACGCTAGCGCCGATGCCATCGCCGTCGAGTGGGTGAAGTACGACCCCTCAAAGCCGGAGGAGATGAAGCAGTACGAGAAGATCGTGGCCATGATCAAGCCGAAGGAGGTCCGCGTCGCCAATCGCGGGCTCTTGAAGCCGACCCAGGTCGCATCCCAGGTTGAGGCCAAACTCGGCAGGCGGTTTTCGATTAACGACCATGTGCTCTGCTACAAGCACTTCGGCGTGCGCCCCGCAAAGGGGGCAGGCGACCCCGCGGCGTGCGACCCCCGGTACTGTGTGTGGGACGAGGTCCACCGAGACTACTGCTACATGCCGGAATGGCCCGAGTTTCTCGTTGCGAAGCTGAAGGACGAGGAGACTTACAAGGCCGTCATCCAGCGGAAGAAGCGGACCATCCTCAACGGCCCGGCGGCAAGGGGAGGGATGGCATGATCCCCTTACCCCGGTCATCGGTGCGCCTATCGCTACTGGAGTCGATCCCATCATGAAGGTCTTCGTCTCCTACAGCGTCAGGGACCTGCGGCTAGTCGAGTTCGTCAGCCGGCAGATCAAGCCGCACGCGGAGGCGGTTTACTGGAGCCGCGACCGCATCCCTGGCGCAGACGCCTGGGCCACGATCTTCCGGTGGATCGACGCCTCCGACTGCGTCATCGCTGTGCTGACCGGCAACGTGCTCGAGCGCGGCGAGTCCGTGCACCAGGAAGTCGGCTACGCGAAGGGCAGGGGGAAGCTCGTGATCCCGCTCGTCGGCGCCAGTGTGCCCCGTGACCGGCTCGGGTGCCTTCACGGGATCACGTACCTGCCGCTGGATCGGGAGCGGTTCCCGGAGGCGATGGACCGGCTAAAGGCCACGCTTGGGGCGATGGCGCAGCAGAAGCAGCGCCAGGCGTGGGCCATGCTGGGCCTGGTCGCGCTCGCCGGGCTGGCCCTCTCCTCCCGCCAAGCGGACGGGGACGAGTGGGAGGACGAGGACGAATGAACCGTGCGGCTGGCACAGAGACGCTGTTGGAGCAGTCCGAGCGGCTGCAGGTCCAGCCGTCGAAGCGGTCATGGCGGCCGTATCCGGAGGACCGGCCGAGCGGCGTCGCGTGGCTGGGGGATGTGCCGGCGCACTGGAGGGCGAAGCGGCTCAAGTACGCCGTCAACCTCATCAACGAGAAGGTCGAGGAGCCGGGCGACTTGCCGTACGTCGGACTCGAGCACATCGAGTCCTGGACCGGGCGACGTATCGAGTCTGCGGAGCCGGTGCATCCCGAAGGAATAGCCAACCTGTTCCGGCCGGGGGACGTGCTGTTCGGGAAACTCCGCCCCTATCTCGCCAAGGCGTTGCACGCGGCCGAGACGGGTGTATGCACGTCCGAGGCGCTGGTGATGCGGCCACGGCTCGTCGCGCCCGAGTTCCTTCTGTACTACGTGCTGAATCCGGCCTTCATCTCGATCGTGAACGGCTCGACGTACGGCAGCAAGATGCCGCGTGCGAACTGGGAGTTCATCGGCAACCTGCCATGCCTGCTGCCACCAGTGCCCGAGCAGCAGGCGATCGCGGCGTTCTTGGACCGCAAGACACGGCAGATCGATGATCTGATCGAGAAGAAGCGGCGGCTGATCGACCTGCACCACGAGAAGCGCACCGCCCTGATCTCCCACGCCGTCACCAAGGGCCTCAACCCCGCCGCCCGCATGAAGCCCTCTGGCATCGACTGGCTCGGCGACGTGCCGTGGCATTGGGAGGTCAAGCGACTTCGTCACCTCGTGTCCGAACCACTCCAGTATGGAGCGAACGAAGCGGCGGAACTTGACGATCCGGCCCTACCGCGATTCGTCCGGATCACCGATGTCGACGAGGCGGGGCGTCTGCGCGACGAGACCTTCAAGTCGCTGGCCGAAGATGTCGCGAGGCCGTTCCTGCTGAGAGACGGCGATCTCTTGCTCGCACGCAGCGGCGCAACTGTCGGCAAGGCATTCTTCTACGATCAATCATGGGGGCGTTGCTGCTATGCCGGTTACCTCATCCGCGCGAGGCTGCATCCCGCGCGAATGGTTGCCAAGTTCGCGCACTACTGCACGCAAAGCGACGGCTACTGGCAGTGGATCGCGAGCAGCTTCATCCAGGCGACAATCCAGAATGTCAGCGCCGAAAAGTACGCAAATCTCTGGATCGGCGTACCTCCGCTCGCCGAGCAGCGGGCCATCGTCGCGCACCTCGACACTCAATGCGCCAAGCTCGACACCGTTGCCTGCGCCGCCGAGCGCGCGATCGCCCATCTGACCGAGTACCGTCAGGCGGTCATCTCTGCCGCCGTCACGGGCGATATCGACGTGCGCGAGGAGGTCGCCTCATGAAGACCCTCACAGCCCTGCTCGCGGAGGACGCCACCAGGATCAAGGCAGACATCAAGGCGCTCCTGGACCTGTCGCGTCTGCATCGAGAGCGGGAGTACGACAACATCGTCGTCATCAACGCCGACGGCAATCACTGGTGGGACGATCTGACGCTCGACGGCAAACGACTTCAAGCCAAGGTACTCGAGGAGTACAGACCCTACCGCGACATGGTGCGCGTCCTGATCCGCGGCCTTCCTGGCGACGCCCTACGGGCGTTTGGGGAGGCAGACGACACGCTCACCAAACACGTCGAGCAGCAGCGCGCCACCTGGTGTGAGACCGCCGCCGAGGCATGCGAAAAGACTCTTCAAGCCCTGGATCAGATCCAGGGGCTGCTGGAGCGCCTGTTCTCGTCCGAGGGCGAGGTCCTGCTTATCCCCGACACGAATGCCCTCGTGCTGGCGCCGGCCCTCGATCGGTGGGCGTTCGAGTGGTGCTCGGCGTTCACGCTGGTGCTCACGCCCACCGTGCTGGCGGAATTGGACGAGATGAAGGTCGCCCACAGGAATCCGGAGGTGCGAGCGAAAGCGGAGCGCCTGATTCGGCAGATCAAGGAGTACGGCCGGCGGGGAGACCTCCGCGCCGGCGTGCCCATCGTGTCCGGGCGCATAACGGCCCGATCGATCGCGATCGAGCCGAGGCTGGACGAATCCCTGCCGTGGCTCGACCCGACGAACAACGACGATCGCTTGCTCGCCTGCACCATCGAGATCATCCGTCAGAACGTGCGGTCGGTCGTTGTTCTCGTGACGGCGGACATCAACCTGCAGAACAAGGCGCACTTCGCGCGGCTGCCCGTGTGCGAACCGCCAGAGGATCGGCCGGAGATCGTGACGAAGCAGGCTGACTCGGTACGAGAGGAGGCTCGGCGTGGCTAACCCGCAGACCACGGAGAAGGCCTTCGAGACATGCCTGGAGGAGTTCCTGCTCTCCGGCCCAGGCGGATACGCCAAGGGCGACAACCGCGACTACGACGCGGCGGTGGCGCCCGCCGGGTACGACCGGGGGCGAGCCCTGTTCCCGGGCGTGTTCGTCGACTTCGTCTGCACCTCGCAGCCCGAAACGTGGAAGACGCTCGAGAAGCTGCACGGCGCCCGGACGCCCGAGGTCGTGCTCGACGAGCTGTGCAAGAACCTCGACAGCCGCGGGTGCTTGGACGTCCTGCGGCACGGGTTCAAGTGCTACGGGAAGCAGGTCGAGGCCGCGTTCTTCAAGCCGTCGCACGGGCTGAACCCGGAGACGCTCCGGCTCTATGGGCTGAACGTGCTCACCGTCACGCGACAGGTGCACTACAGCGAGCGAGGGGAGCAGTCGGTCGACCTGCTCATCGCGCTCAACGGCGTGCCGATCATCACGGCGGAGCTGAAGAACCCCATGTCGGGCCAGAGGGTCGAGGACGCCAAGCACCAGTACATGAACGACCGGGACCCCCGCGAACTGCTCTTCCAGTTCAAGAAGCGGACGCTGGTGCACTTCGCGGTCGATCCCGACCTGGTCTTCATGACAACGCAGCTGAAGGGGCGGGAGACGGCCTTCCTCCCGTTCAACCTGGGCAACAACCACGGCGCCGGCAATCCCGACAACCCGGCCGGCCACAGGACGGCGTACCTGTGGGAGGAAGCGTGGCAGCGGGACTCGTTGCTTGACATCGTGGCGCGGTTCCTGCACCTCCAGACGGAGGAGCGGCGCATCGGGGGCCGGCGCATCCGCAAGGAGCGGATGATCTTCCCCCGCTACCACCAGCTGGACGCGGTACGCCGGATGGAAGCGCACGCCCGCGGCCGCGGGGCGGGGCATAACTACCTGATCCAGCACTCGGCCGGCAGCGGCAAGAGCAACTCGATCGGGTGGCTGGCCCACCGCCTGGCCAGTCTCCACAGCGACAAGGACGAGAAGGTCTTCCACTCGGTGGTCGTAGTGACCGATCGCGTCGTGCTCGACCAGCAGTTGCAGGAGACCATCTACCAGTTCGAGCACAAACACGGCGTCGTCCAGAAGATCGACGAGAACTCGGCGCAGTTGGCCGAGGCTCTCAAGACCGGCGTGCCCATCATCATCACGACCCTGCAGAAGTTCCCGTTCGTCACGGACAAGGTCGGCGAACTCCCGGAGCGCTGCTACGCGGTGATCGTGGACGAGGCCCACAGCAGTCAGGCGGGCGAGACGGCGGCGGAGTTGCGCGGCGTGCTGGCCGCGGGGCGCATCCGGGACCAGGCGCGGCAGGAGGCCGAGACGCAGGGGCTGCCAGACTACGAGGAGGAGATCATCAAGGCGATGAAGAAGCGGGGACGGCAGCCGAACCTGTCGTTCTTCGGCTTCACCGCCACGCCCAAGTACAAGACGCTCGAGACGTTCGGCCAGCCGGGGCCGGACGGGAAGCCGCGGCCGTTCCACCTTTACAGCATGCGTCAGGCGATCGAGGAGGGGTTCATCCTCGATGTGCTGCAGAACTACACGACGTACAAGACGTACTTCGGCCTCATCAAATCCGTGGAGGAGGACCCGCACGTCGAGAAACGCAAGGCCGCGCGGGCCCTGGCACGGTTCATGACGCTCCACCCTCACAACATCGAACAGAAGACCGAGGTGATGGTGGAGCACTTCTGGCATGTCACGCGGCACAAGATCGGCGGCAAGGCCAAGGCGATGGTGGTGACGGCGTCGCGGCTGTCGGCGGTGCGGTACAAGCAGGCGTTTGATCGCTACATCCGCGAGAAGGGATACCCCATCAAGACCCTGGTCGCGTTCTCGGGCACGGTGATCGATGACCTCGATTCGAGCCTGACCTACACCGAGGGCGGGATGAACAACGGGATCTCGGGAAGGGAGCTGCCCGAGAAGTTCGCCACGGAGGAGTACCAGATCCTCCTGGTCGCCGAGAAGTTCCAGACGGGCTTCGACCAGCCGCTGCTGCACACCATGTACGTGGACAAGAAGCTTGAGGGCGTGCACGCCGTGCAGACGTTGTCGCGCCTCAACCGCACGCACCCGGGGAAGGAGGACACGTTCGTCCTCGACTTCGTGAACGACCGGGACGAGATCCTCAAGGCGTTCCAGCCGTACTACGAGGCGACGCGCGTCGGAGACCAAGCCGACCCGCACCAGCTCTACGCCCTGCAGGCGGAACTGGCGGCGTTCGGGGTGTTCTCCGACCAGGAGGTCCAGGCCTTCTGCGAGGTCTTCTTCAAACCGAAGGCGAACCAGGGCGCGGGCGACCACGCGCAGATGAACGCGATTCTCGACCCGGCGGTGTCGCGTTTCAAGGCGCTGCGAGACGAGCTGCGGGCGACGCTGCCTGAGGCCGAGTGGCGCCGTGCGAAGGAGGAGGCCCAGGAGGAATTCCGGGCCAAGCTGCACGCGTTCCGCAGCCTGTACGCCTTCTTGTCACAGGTCATCCCGTACCAGGACTCGGACCTCGAGAAGCTCTACACGTACGCCCGGTTCCTGATCGCCAAGTTGCCGCGGCGGAGCACCGGCCCGCAGTACCACTTCGATGACGAGGTCGCGCTGAAGTTCTACCGCCTGCAGAAGATCAGCGAAGGCGCCATCGTGCTGCAGACGGGCGTGGGCGACGAGGTCAAGGGGCCGACCGCGCTCGGCACCGGCCTGCCGCACGACGAGGAAATCGAGCTCTCGCGGCTGATCGACATGCTGAACGAGCGCTTCGGCACCGACTTCAAGCCCGCCGATCAGCTCTTCTTGGACTCGGTTCGGGAAGACGCGCTCGCCGACGAGTCGCTGCGCCAAGCGGCGCTGGCGAACTCCCTGGACAACTTCAAGTACGTGTTCAGCAAGGCGCTGGAGGGGCTGTTCATCGAGCGCATGGAGCAGAACGAAGAGATCTTCTCTCGGTTCATGGGCGACAAGGACTTCCAGCATGTCGTCGAGGAGTACCTCCGGCGGCAGGTGTACGAGCGTGTCCATGCGGAGCACGCCGGAGCGAAAGCGCCGGACGCCGGAGGTGGCTCATGAGCCCGGGCAAGAAGACGTTCGGCGACCTGCTCCGCGAGAAGAGGATCGCCAAGGGCTACAGCCTGAGGAAGTTCGCGGAGCTCATCGACGTGAGCCCTACCTATCTGTCGCTCGTGGAGCAGAGCAAGGTTGAGCGGCCCCCGACCGCCGAGCGCGTCCGGAAGATGGCGGAGGTGCTCGGTGAGAACCCCGACGAGTGGATCGTGCTGGCCGGGCGCGTGCCGGAAGATCTGCCGGGTATTGTGCGGACCGAGCCCACGGAGATGCCGGAGCTCCTTCGGGCCGCGAAAGGCCTGAGCGCCGAGAAACTGCGGGAGCTCGCGGAGCAAGCCCGGCGGATGAAGAAGGAGGACCGCTGATGGCACGCCCGCCCGCGACCAAGGCCCGGATTCCGTGGCTGAGCGATGGCACCATCGAGGCCGAGGCATTGCTCGTCCTGGCGGACTGGGCGCGCGATCACGGTGCCGTCACCGAGCCGCCGGTGCCCGTGGACGACATGGTCGAGCTCCTCCTCGGTCTGCGATTCGACTTTGACGATCTCCAGACACGGTTCCGCCATCCCGACGTCCTGGGCGCGATTTGGTTCGCCGAGCGCCTCATCCGGGTCGACCGCAGCCTCGATCCGGTCGAGCAACCGCGGATGCTCGGCCGCTACCGCTTCACCGTCGCGCACGAGGTGGGCCATTGGCGGTTGCATCGGAAGTACTTCCTCAGCGACGCGGCGCAGTTGTCGCTCGGGGCAAGCGAGAGCCCGCCCGCCTTCGTGTGCCGATCCGCCGATCAGGCCCCTGAGGAGGTCCAAGCGAACAAGTTCGCCGGAATCCTGCTCATGCCTCGGGACCTGCTGCGCCCCGCGTGGGTCGCGTGGCGCGGGCGCGACGATGTGGTGTGCGTCCTTGATCTGGACGTACCCCAATGCTCCGACGATACAAAGCAGAACCAGGACGCGGCCATGCAGCGCTTCTGCAAGCCGCTAGCCGAGCGGTTCCAGGTTTCCGCCGAGGCAATGGCCTACCGGCTCGAGGCGCTGGGCCTTCTGACGCGCGACCGCTCCCTATTCGGATGAACCCGAGTTCTTTTGTGGACGGTGCGTTTACCGTTCACGTGACATGGACACTCTAAGGAGATTGCCAGAATGGCCAAGCAGTTTGATCCCCGCCGAGTCCTCAAGCAGATCGCCAACACCCTGCTCCGCGAGTTCTTCACGCGCCGCGGCGAGCTCGCCGACGTGCCGTGGGACACGCTCACCGAGCACAAAATCGAGCCCGTGTTCCGCGGGTGGCAGGCCCTGCCCGACGAGAAGCAGCGCGAAGTCCAGATGGTCCTCCGTGACGTGAGCGAACTGGCGGACCACCGGGGTGTGGCGGTGCTCGCCGAAGGCATCCTTCTCCGCTGCCCCGAGCGCGCCGACGAGTTCCGGGCGCAGGTGGGCAAGGCCGACAAGGCGCTGTGGACCTACCTCCACGCGCAGGAGGTCTTCGAGGAGGCGGCGCTGTTCGCCCGCGCCGACGCGCTGGAGAGCGGTCGCTACTGGCAGCGGCGCAATGGCCTGCCCAAGCGGGCCCTCGACAACCCGTCGGCCCTGTGCGCGCCCTTGGGCGCCGGGCTCGCCGGGTTCTACGGCCCCGTCCAGCTCCGCGGCAAGCACTGCACCGTCGAGCACTACCGCCGCGCCGACGGCGCGGACTACTTCTTCGCCTACCTCGACGACTACCCCGACAAGCACCTGGTCTTCGACGGGCAGGGCAACCAACCGGTGGTGCGCTGGGACCGGTACGCCTTCGAGAACGTCTTCGTCTACAACCGCGACGAGGGCTCGCTGGAGATCTACGCGCCCGGCGGCAAGAAGGTCTGGGAGCCGCTCCAAGTGGCGTTCTGCAAGGCCGTGCTCGAGAAGGACATCCCGCCGGCGGACCCTCTCCGCCCGTCGTACCGGCTCGATCACCTGCTCCAGCCCAACTTCCCGCTGGCCACGGACCCGGGCGACCGGGTTGATGACGCCCGGATCACGCGCCTGCGCATCCTTCCGCTCGGCAGCGGCGGGTACGTCGAGATCAAGGCCGATCCCCGGAGCGACCGCAACGACATCTACCGGAAGATCGACCGGTGGCTCCGGCGCGAGAACCTCCCCGTCGAGAGCCTGCGGGTGGGCCAGGCGACCTTCTCCCTGCGGTTCATCCACAACGGGAATGGGCGGCAGCCCACGCTGACGTTCGACGTCTCCGTTCCGCACTCCAGCAACCTCAAGAGCAAGCCGGACGAGATGCGGGTCATCGGCGAGCGCTCCCTGCGGCTGTGGGAGGTGACCGATGACCAGGGATGATGTGCTGCGGCTGCTGCTCGCCTGCGCGGACGACGCCAGCAGAGTCTTCGATCACTCCGAAGTAAGCGCCTGGCCCCCTGGAGCGCGGGAGGAGTTGCAGCGGGCCGGCCTGCTTCGGGCGGCACAGACCGGCCTATCTGCGCCGTGCCCGAACTGCGCCGAGCCGCACATCGAGCCGGTGATGGTTGTTGGTGGGCCGCCGGCGCCGCGATACTTCATCCGGTGCCCGGAGTGCCTGCGCGTCGAGGTGACGCCCGAGATGTGCCGGGGCTGGGAGGTCAACCCGCACGGGTTGGCGCGCGCCGTCGGCGCTGCGCTGGACCTGAAGGGCGCGCCGCAAGTGGTGGTGCCGAATCGCCTGTGGCGGCTCGGCCGCATCCCCTGGCGGTCCAAGACCCGCGAGGTCCTGCTCGCGCTGCGCATGGGCGACGCCGACGCGCCGTCGATCGCGGCGCGCGTCGGCACCGGCGGGCGCGCGATCGTGCTCGTACCACTCCGTGTGCCCGACGACCGCGTCTGGTCCGAACATGCGCCGGCCGTCGTGGCGCTGTCGCAGGTCGCGTCGCTCGATGGTGATCGGCTCGTCATCGACGGCGTTGCGCTCATGGAGTCGGTCGCCGCCTCCGATGCGCTCGCCGAGGCCCGCAGCGTCATGCCCGTCGATCCGGACGTGAAGAAGCTGACCATCCGGCGGCAGGTCAAGGCGGAGATCAAGGGCCACCTCGAAGACGACGTCTTGCTCGCGGCGTACAGGCAGCACGGCTCGTTCCGAGTCGCCGCAAAGGCGCTCACGGACCAACTCGGCAGACCCGTCAGCAAAGACCGGGTGCGTCGCGCGGTCCAGCGCGCTGGGGGCGCTGAGGAGATCGCCGATCACGATGACTCCGGATCTGTCGCCCGGCGTGTCGCGTCGCAGTCCCGCGACAGGTCGAAGAAGATCGAGCGATACCGCTAATCGCCTGTACTACAAGCACTTGCGGACACCGGATGCGGGCGAGCGGCCCGCTTTTTTCATGCGCCGCCGCGACGCCCGGGCGTGCGTCCGAGGCCGGTCGGCTCATAACCGGCCAGTCACGGGCGCACCGGTGCACTCCTCGCGGCGCGTTTGCCGCGGCGCAGCGCGGCGCCCCGACTGGCGGCGAGCAGGACCTCCGGCCTCGGAGGTTCCATGTCTAACCGCAGCGACGTCGTTTCTCACCCGTTCACCGCCGACCTGATCCGCCGCAAGGCCGAGTCCCTTTGCCGCAGCGCCGGGTTCTCCCGCTCCGACGAGGATGACCTCCGCCAGGAGATGGCGCTGTACCTGTGGACCAAGGCGCGGCTGTTCGATCCCGATCGGGGGACCGTCGAGGCGTTCGTCACCTCCGCGCTGGCCAGCTGGGTCGGCATGGAGGCCCGCCGGCGCAAGTGCGGCAAGCGCCGCAAGTGGCTCCGGGCCATCTCCCTCGAGGGCACCCTCATCGAGTGCGACGGTGAGACCGACTCCCTCGCCGCCGTGATGAGCGAGGCGGAGGGGAAGCGCCGCACCGGCGGCCGTCCTTCGTCGGTCCTCGATGAGGTCGAGAGGAGCGAAGCCTTCCAGACCGTCGACGCCATGCTCACGGCGCGCGAGCGGGCGCTTCTCCGCGATGTCATCGATCACGGGCTGGCTGGGGCCGCCCGCCTGCGGCATGTCTCTCGTCACCACGTGGCCCGCGCCGTTCAGAAGATCCGCGTCCGGTTGATGGAGGCGCGCGCAGATCGCGCGCCGTTCGCATAAAGGGACTCAAGAGGCCCCACGTGGGGCCCGCTGCGGAGACGGCGTCGCGGAGCGCCCGGGGCATCTGGGCGCACCGCCGCCCGGCGGCATCCGTGCGCGCAAGGGAGGCAAGCACCATGAGTCAGACGGAGCACCGGTTCCAGTTCACGCCGGAGGTCGACCTTCAGGAAGCCGAGGCGACCCTGCGGCTGTCGCTCCTGGCAGCAGAGGGCCTGTACGGCGAGGCCCGCGTCCGCACGGACGTGTCGTACTCGGTCGAGCCCCTGCGGTCGGCGATCCGCGTGGAGGGCGCGGCGCCCGTCGCCGACTCAGTGGCCCAGATCTACACCTCGCTTCTCTCCCACGAGTTCGGCCGCCGCGCCTTCACCGTCCGCCGGAGCCCGGCCGGCGAGCCCGCGGCGTCCGCCGCTTGAGCCGCGCCCTTCCGCTCGTCCGCCTCGGCCAGGGCGCGTTCACGCGCGACGTCTGGCCCGAGGACATCGACCCGACGTTGACCCACCACGGAGAACCCATGACCACGACCCTGATGAAGCAGATCCAGCGAGGCCGAGTCCAGTTGCCGCGGCGCGTGATGCTCTACGGCGTTCACGGCATCGGCAAGTCCACCTTCGGCGCGATGGCCGAGCGCCCCGTCTTCATCCAGACCGAGGACGGCCTTGCCAACATCGAGTGCGACCGCTTCCCGCTGGCCACGCGCTTCGGCCACGTGCTGAGCGCGCTCTCGGAGCTCTACACGGGCGAGCACGACTACCGCACCGTCGTCATCGACAGCCTCGACTGGCTCGAGCGGCTGATCGAGACCGAGGTGTGCGAGAAGGAGGACGTGCCCAACATCGAGAAGATCGGGTACGCCAAGGGGTACAAGTACATGCTGGACCCCTGGCGCGAGGTGCTCGCGGGTCTGGACGCGCTGCGCAACGACCGGGGCATGGCCATCGTCCTCATCGCGCACGCGAAGATCGAGAAGTTCGACAACCCCGAGACCGAGCCGTACGACCGCTACTCGCCGCGCCTGCACAAGCTGGCCAGCGCGCTGATCCAGGAGTGGTGCGACGAGGTCCTCTTCGCCACTTACAAGGTCCACACCCGCAAGATCGACGAGGCCTTCAACAAGGCCAAGCACCAGGGCATCGGCACGGGCGAGCGGATCGTCCGCACCACCGAGCGCCCGGCGCACGTCGCCAAGAACCGCCTCGGCCTGCCCGAGGAGTTCCCCCTCGATTACCGCATCTACGCCGCGTTCGTGCGCGGCGAGGACCCGCTGGCTGGCAGCCACGAGGCAGCGCCCGAGCCCTCCGACACCGCGTCCGTTGCGTCCGCACCCGAGCAAGGAGCCTGATTCATGGCGAACCTGAACAACTTCGATGCAAACCAGGTCGATCCTGCCGTCGGATTCGACCCCATCCCCGCCGGCAAGTACCTGGCCGTCATCACCGAGTCGGAGATGAAGCCGACCAAGGCCGGGGACGGCAAGTACCTCCAGCTGACGTTCCAGATCCTCGACGGGCCGTTCAAGGGTCGCCTGGTCTGGGCGCGGCTGAACCTCGAGAACAGCAACGCGCAGACCGTGAAGATCGCCCGGGCGGAGCTGTCGGCCGTCTGCCGCGCCGTAGGCGTGATGGCCCCGAAGGACTCGGTCGAGCTCCACAACGTCCCGCTGGAGATCAGCGTCGGCTGCAAGAAGCGCAAGGACACCGGCGACATCACCAACACCATCAAGGGCTACGCGAAGAAGGGCAGCGCCGCGGCCGCCGCGCCGCGAGCCGCGGCCCCGGCGGGCGCGCCGCCCTGGAAGCGCTGATCGATCTGGAACGGCCTCTCGGTTGGGCGTGGACTCGCCGCGGCGAGGAATCTCCGCGGCGGGCTTTGAGCGAGTGCACGGACGAACTCGTGGTCGCGCCGCCAGCGCCCAGCGCCGGGGCCCTCTGCTTCCGGCTGCCTTTCCCGCCCAGCGTCAACCGGATGTGGCGCATGGTGCGGGTGGGCCGCGGCGCACGCATGCTGCTCAGCCGCGAGGGCCGGGCGTACCGCACGGACGTGTGCGCCCGCCTCGCGGTTGGGTGCGGCGCGCCCCTGCGCGGCCGGCTGGCGGTGCGGCTCCAGGTCCAGCCGCCCGACCGGCGCCGTCGCGACCTCGACAACGTTCAGAAGGCGGTGTTCGACTCGCTCCAGCACGCCGGCGTGTACGAGGACGACTCGCAGATCGACGAACTCGTGGTCAAGCGGGGCCCGGTCGTGCGCGGGGGCCAGGTGTGTGTCGAACTGACGGAGATCGCATGACCAGGAACGCAGCACAACCCGGCACGGCGGCGCAGTACGAGGCCTGGGTGGATCGCCTCGCCGCGACCGCAGAGAAGCTGCGCATTCCTCTCGACGTCGCGGCACTCCGCAACGTCGACGCTTCCACCTTCAGCTACGCCACCGGCCGCGTTGATCAGGCGACGTACCTGCGGTCGCTCCGGGCGACACGCTCGGGCAACAGGCAGTCCAACCCCGCTCCGCGAGAACCTCGGGTGTGCATCGGATGCGGCAGGCGGGACACGCGCGACCCATCCTGCATCTGCTCCAACTGCCGGCGGAGAGTCCCCGGCAGCCGCGAGAGGGCCAGGCGCGAGGATCGCACTTTCCAGGCGCACGGCTGTCGGGCATGCCCGCCGGGCCCGCCGCTGACCGCCGACGACATGGAGAGCCCTTCGTAATCGCGATGGAACTGCGCCCCTACCAGCACGAGGCGGTCGCTGCGGTGTACGAGCACCTGCGCACGCGGGACGACAACCCGTGCGTGGTGATCCCGACGGGCGGGGGCAAGACGCCTGTGATCGCCACGATCTGCCGCGACGCCGTGGGCCTGTGGAGCGGCCGCGTCGTCATCCTGGCCCACGTCAAGGAACTCCTCGAGCAGGCGACCGACAAGCTCCGGCACATCGCGCCCGACGTCCCCATGGGCATCTTCTCGGCGGGCCTGAAGCGCAAGGACCTGGGCTACGCCGTCACCGTCGCCGGCATCCAGAGCATCTGGAAGCGGGCGTGCGACCTCGGGCCGGTGGACCTGATCATCGTGGACGAAGCCCACATGGTCCCGGCCGAGGACGACGGCATGTACCGCCAGTTCCTGGCGGACGCCCGGACCGTCAACCCCAGCGTGCGGATCATCGGCCTGACCGCCACGCCCTTCCGCATGAAGTCCGGCTCGATCTGCGCACCCGAGAACATCCTGAACCACGTCTGCTACGAGATCGGCGTCCGCGAGCTGATCGTCCAGGGATACCTCTCGCCGCTCAAGACCAAGGCCGGGAGCCAGAAGCCGGACACGAGCGGCCTGCACGTCCGCGCCGGCGAGTTCGTCGCTGGCGAGGTCGAGGACCTCATGGACCAGGCGGGCCTGGTCGAGGGCGCATGCGCGGAGATCGCCGAGCACACGCGCGACCGTCGCGCCACGTTGATCTTCTCCTCGGGCATCCGGCACGGCGAGCACATCGTCGAGGTGCTGAAGTCCAAGCACGGGATCGAGTGCGGGTTCGTCTCGGGCGACACGCCCGACGGCGTGCGCGCCAGCATCCTCAGCCGCTTCCGCGCCGGCGGGGAGGGGGGCCTCAAGTACCTCTGCAACGTCAACGTCCTGACCACCGGTTTCGACGCCCCGCACATCGACTGCGTGGCGCTGGTGCGGCCCACCATGTCGCCGGGCCTGTACTACCAGATGGTCGGGCGCGGGTTCCGCCTGCACCCCGGCAAGGCCGACTGCCTCGTCCTGGACTTCGGCGGCAACGTGCTCAGGCACGGGCCGGTGGACGCCATCCGCATCTCGACGGACGACCGCGGCGAAGGCGAGGCGCCGGCGAAGGAGTGCCCACAGTGCCACGCGCTGATCGCGGCGGGCTACCAGACCTGCCCTGAGTGCGGTCACCAGTTCCCCGAACCCAACAAGCGCAAGCACGAGGCGACCGCGAGCACCGAGGGAATCCTGTCGGGCCAGACCACGCGCAGGGAGGAGCGCGTCAGCGACACGTCGTACCACGTCCACTACAAGCGCGACGATCCCTCGGCCCCGCCGACCATGCGCGTCGAGTACCGCCTCGGCTTCAACCGCTGGCAGCGCGAGTGGGTCTGCTTCGAGCACACTGGCTACGCCCGGCAGAAGGCCGAGGCCTGGTGGCGAACGCGGTCGCACGAGCCCGTGCCCTCAACCGTTGAGGAGGCGGTCGAACTCGCGCGGGCCGGCGCGCTCGCGCCCACGCTCGCGATCACCGTCGAGAAGAAGGCCGGCGAGCGGTACGAGCGCGTCGTCGGCCACCGCCTGGACGACAAGCCTCCGCGGCTGGAGAGCGAAGAGGGCCTGCCCGAGGCGCCTGAGCCGGTCGGCACCACCTACGGCATCCCCGACGAGGAGATCCCATTTTGATGGCCGGGGACGAGCGCAACCTGCTCGAGGCCGCGCGGTGGTACCTGGCCCGCGGATACGCCCCCATCCCCGTGCCCGCAGGGGAGAAGAAGCCGCGTCTCAAGGGCTGGACGCTCCTGCGCCTCGCTGAGCCCGAACTGCCGGCGCACTTCAACGGCACGGGCAACATCGGTATCCTCCTCGGCGAGCCCAGCGGTTGGCTCGTGGACGTGGACCTGGACTCGCCCGAAGCGCGGGAGCTGGCGGACCAGCACCTGCCCCCGACGGGCCTGAAGACCGGCCGCGCCGGGAGCCCGGCGTCGCACTGGTGGTACACCGCGCCCGGCGCGCGCACCAAGCAGCACCGCGACCCGGTCTCGGGCGAGAGCATCGTCGAACTCCGCAGCACCGGCGCGCAGACGCTCGTCGGTCCGAGCGTGCATCCCAGCGGCGACGCCTACGACCCCCTCGACGGCGAGCCTACCCAGGTTGACGCGGCCCACCTGGCGGCGTGCGTGGCGGCGTTGGCGGCGGCCGTCGTGGGGCAACGGCACCCCGGCCTGGCGGACCGTCCGCGACGTGGGCCAACGTCGGGCCAACGGGCGGGAACCGTGGGCCCGGGCCCGCCCCCCCAACCCCCGGACGCCTTGGAGCGCCGCGCCGCGGCGTACCTGGACGCGATGGCCCCGGCGATCTCCGGCAAGGGCGGTCACAACGCGACCTACGCCGCCGCGACCGCGATGGTCCACGGCTTCGGCCTCGATCCCGAGGCGGCGTTCCGCCTGCTGTGGGACCGGTACAACCCCCGCTGCGTCCCGCCCTGGTCGGAGAAGGAACTGCGGCACAAGGTCGAGGACGCCGCGACGAAGCCGCACGACCGCCCCCACGGCTGGCTCCGCGACAGCGACGCCCACGACCCCCACGCGGACGCCGGCGATGTGGACCTGTCGGCGTTCGAGCCCGGCGCCCAGCGCACCGATGACGACGCCGAGCGCCGCATCGAGCGCCCGCCCGATCCCGGCCCGTTCCCCGATCACCTGCTCGCCGTCCCCGGCTTCATCGAACAGGTTGTGGCGCACAACCTGGCGACGGCGACGCGGCCGCAGCCCGTGCTGGCGCTGGCGGCCGCGATCTGCCTGCAGGCCGTGCTCGCGGCGCGCAAAGTCCGCGACGAGCGCGGCAACCGCACCAACCTCTACTGCGTGGGTATCGCCCCCTCGGGCGCCGGCAAGGACCATGCCCGCAAGGTCAACAAGAACATCCTCTTCTCGGCCGACCTGGTCGAGCACGAGGGGAACGAGGACCTGGCATCGGACGCCGGCCTGGTCACCGCCGTTGAGAACGAGCCCGCGATCCTGTTCCAGATCGATGAGTTCGGGCGCTTCCTCCGCACCATCGGCGACCCCAAGAAGGCCCCGCACCTGTTCAACGTGCTCACGACCCTGATGAAGCTCTACAGCAGCGCCGACACGGTGTTCCGGGGCAAGGCCTACGCCGACAAGAAGCGCAACAAGGTCGTGGACCAACCGTGCGTGGGCGTCTACGGCACCACCGTTCCCGAGCACTTCTTCGAGTCCCTCACCGCCGACAGCCTCAGCGACGGGTTCATCGCGCGGTTGCTTGTCTTCGAGGCCCAGGCCACTCCGGCGCGGCAGCGCGCCCGGGCGACGGCGGTGCCCGAGTCGATTCTGGCGACGGCCCGCTGGTGGGGCGACTTCAAGCCCGGCGGCAACCTGCGCACCGAGCACCCCGAGCCGGTGGTCGTTCCCGCGACGCCGCAGGCAGGCGCGGCATTCGACGCGCTGGCCGCGCTGGTCGATCACGAGCTGGCCCGGGACGAGGACGGGCGGTCGCTCTGGGCTCGCGCCGAGGAGAAGGCGTGCCGCCTGGCGCTGGTCTACGCCTGTTCGAAGGACCACGCCAAGCCCGTCATCGACGAGGACGCGGCCCAGTGGGCGTGCGCGCTGTCCGAGTACCTGACGCGCCGCATGCTCTACGTCGCCCACGAGTGGGTCGCGGACGGACTGTTCGACGCCAGGCAGAAACGCGTGCTGCGGATCATCCGCCGCGCCGGCGGGTCCATCACCCGCAGCGACCTGTGCCGGCGCACGCAGTCGCTGACCCAGCGCGAGCGGCAGGAGGTCATCGACAACCTGCTGGAGACGGGGCAGATCACCGAGGCGAGCACGCCCACGAGCGGGCGGAGGAGGCTGACCTATGCCCTCACCTGACCGCCCGGCGCTTCTTTCACATTCTTCAACCCGGGGTCTCTGTATAGAGAAGGAAGCGCATCGCGCGCGCGGGGGTGCGGAGAGAGGGAGGGATGAAGGAAGTGAAAGAAGAGAGATTCTTCTCTATCTCCCTGTTTTCCCGCCCCTTACAGCCTCCGCCCCCTACCGGAATCCTTCACTTCTTTCAGCGCGGCATGGTTCCTTCCCGGCGCTGACGCGCAGAAAAGGCCGCCGGGAACAGCCGCGAACCCCGACAGAGTTTGTTTGCGTGTCCGGCGGGAAGGCCCCCGGGGGCGGGGCCGGTACGCCCCCGCCGCCAGGACGCGACGTGGGCCAACGTCGCCCAACGGGTGGCCAACGGGCGGGCCCGGGCCGGCGGGACCCAACGCCAATCAAGCGCTGATCAAGCGCCAAACCGACGGGCCGCGTGGCCCGGTCGGCCATGAACGGAATCGCAGCGCCGCAAGGAGCGAGGCATGAAGATCGAGATGTGGGAGATCGGGCGAGTCAAGCCCTACGAGAAGAACCCGCGGAAGAACGAGGGTGCGATCGAGGCGGTCGCCAAGAGCATCCAGGAGTTCGGTTTCCGCGTGCCCATCGTCGTCGATGGCGACGGCGTCATCATCGCCGGGCACACGCGGCTCAAGGCCGCGGAGAAGCTCGGGCTCACCGAGGTGCCCGTGCACGTCGCACGGGAACTCAGCGCCGACCAGGTCAAGGCCCTGCGGATCGCGGACAACAAGCTCCATGAGCTCTCGTCGTGGGACATGGAACTGCTGCCGATCGAGCTGGCCGATCTGCAGGGCGTGAACTTTGACCTTTCACTCTTGGGCTTCAGCGCCGAGGACATCACGGCGCTGCTGGCGCCCGCGGGGACGGCGGGTCTGACGGACCCGGATGAGGTGCCCGCTCCGCCGGATGCCGCGACCACGGTGCCCGGCGACATCTGGGTGCTCGGCAACCACCGGCTCATGTGCGGGGACAGTGGCAACCCCGAGCATCTCGACCGCCTGCTCGACGGCGCGCAGATCCACCTGGTCAACACGGACCCGCCGTACAACGTGAAAGTCGAGCCGCGGAGCAACAACGCCATCGCCGCGGGGATCACGTCGTTCTCCCGCCGCGAGGACCTGCAGTGTGAGCGGTCGCAGAGCGAGCGCGGCAAGAAGGACCGTGAGCGCCTCGCCCGCAAGCAGACCCATCACCAGAAGATGGACCTCGCCCGGCACCCGGAGAAGGCCCAGCCGACCACGAAGAAGATGCGGGCCAAAGACCGGCCGCTGGCCAACGACTTCGTCTCCGACGATGAGTTCGACCGGCTGCTCGCGGCGTGGTTCGGGAACATCGCCCGCGTGCTGATCCCTGGCGGCGGCTTCTACATCTGGGGCGGCTACGCGAACTGCGGCAACTACCCGCCCGTGCTCAAGGCCTGCGAGCTGTACTTCTCGCAGGCGATCATCTGGATCAAGGAGCACCCGGTCCTCACGCGCAAGGACTTCATGGGCAACCACGAGTGGTGCTTCTACGGCTGGCGCGAAGGCGCCGCGCACCGGTTCTTCGGCCCGAACAACGTGCCGGATACGTGGTCGGTCAAGAAGGTGAACCCCAACGCGATGGTCCACCTGACCGAGAAGCCCGTCGAACTGGCGCGGCGTGCGATGGAGTACACGTCGCGCCCGGGGGAGAACGTGCTCGATCTGTTCGGCGGCAGCGGCTCGACGCTCATCGGCGCGGAGATGACCGGGCGGCGGGCGTTCCTGATGGAACTGGACCCGCTCTACTGCGATGTCATCGTGCAGCGCTGGGAGAAGTTCACGGGCCGCAAGGCGGAGCGGCTGGGCTCGAACGCTGCGGCCGAAGAGAAAGCCGCGACGGTTGTCGCGGCGGAGAGGGTCAGTTCATGACCCGCTCAGGATTCGGGCAGGGCGTTCATGGCGGCAAGCGCCTTGTCGGCGATGCCCTCGCCGTTGGGCGCGTAGCCGCCGTCCGGCAGGCGGAGCGCCAAGCCGAGGTGGACCAGGAACTCGCACGCGGCCTCGGCGTCCTGGCGTCCGAACTGGAAGCCGTCGGCCGCCCGCGCGCCCTCGATCATGAACGGCCCGGCACGCTCCTCCGCGAACTCCGCGACGGCGGACAGGGCGTCGGGGATGGCGCTCTGGCGAAGGACGGTGGTGCCGTCCTTCTCAACCAGCCGGACCAGCCCCTCGGTCTGGTCGTACACGAAGCGCTGGGCCGCGCCTTCGGGGATGGGCGTGGGCGGGCTCACGGCCCGCGCGAGGCCCTCCCACTCGTCCTCGGTGAGCATCCCGCTGTCGCGGGCTTCCAGCAGGGCCTGCGCGGCGGCGAGCAGGTCGGTCTTGGTGTCGGTACTCATGGTTCAGGGTCCTTGCTCTCGAAGCGCGTGGTACTCGATGAGGGCGTCCTCGAAGACGAACTTCGAGGCGGCCTTGTGCCGTCGCCCGTGAACGGGGACCACGCATCCCCGCTCCTTCATGAACGCGAACGCGACGTTGACCTGCGTGTGCGGCAGCCCGGTGGCGGCGACGAGCGCCTCGAGCACGACGGGGCCATCCCCCGCCTCGTCGATGGCGTGCGCCACCGCCTCGTAGGCCGCCAGGGGGCAGCGGTGCTCGTAGGGCGTGCCCCTGGTGGGGACGACCGCCCGCACGAGCATGCCGTCCTCGACCCGGAAGGTCTCGTCCATGGGTCAGGCTCCTCCTTCCGGCGCGGCCGCCGGCCGGCGCAGGCGCGCCGCCGAGCGGAATGTGGTGCGGCGGCCCGTGCGCTCGTTGACCACGTCGATCACCGAGCGCGACGCGCCTTTGAAGCCGGAGGTCTCGCGCATCGCCAAGACGCGGACGGTCGTGAGCACGCCCGAGACCTTGGCGACGTAGCGGCCGCCGACCTGAACCTCTGCGATCTTCATGGGTCAGGCCCCCTTCCCGGCCACGAAGAGGCCCTTGTCGTGCTTCTTGAAGCGGGCCTTGTCGCCCTTGGCCGCGATCTCGCGGATGATGGCGGCGTAGAGCGTGGCCTCGGGGGTCTTCCCGCCCGGGCTCTTCCAGAGGCCCTTGGCCTCCATCTCTGCGACCATCTCCTTGGCCCGCATCGGGGCCTTCGCGCCCGCGATGACCTGGGCCGCGGCGTCCAGGGCGCTGACGCGCTTCGGCTTCTTCTCCTTGGGGGCCTTGGGCGCCTTCGGGGCCTTGCCGCCCTTGGCGGGCGCCGCCTCGGCGGGCTTGCCGTCCAGGCGGTCCTGGATCTCGGCGAGCGCGGCCTTGCGGAGGCGCTCCGTCTTGGCGGCGCCCTCGGCGCGGGCGGCGCTCTTGGACTTCGCGGGGGTGCGGGTCTTCGGGGCCTTCTTCGTCTTCGTACTCATGCGATTCTCCGAACTACGGGTGCGAAATGCCGCCGCACGCTGCGGCGGCGAAGCGTGGCCGGCGCGGTTCCCCGCGCCGCCGCGTGGGGGTCAGCAGCCCGCGACGCGCTCGATCTCGTTGAGCACGTCGTGGACCATCGAGTTGGTGGCGTTGACCCGGCCGCGGCGGTCCGTCCCGTAGACGACCTTGGCGACCTCGGCGGCCTTCGCGTAGCGGGCCTCGCGGCCCTCGTCGCGCCCGACCTCCGCGATGACGTGGTCGTGCTTGCCGGCGCTCCGGGTGAAGCGCTCGACGCTCACCGCCGCGCCGGCGTCGGTGCGGGTGATCTTGATGTCTTCCTGGACCCCCTCGACCACGATCGTCTTGATGTTCATGTCGGTGCTCCGTGCTCAGTTGACGGGGACGATGACGACCAGCCCGTGCGGGTGGTCCGGGTGGTCGATGACGTGCAGGTATGCGAATGCGACCCCGGCCGCCGCCAGGCGGTGCGCCTCGGCCGGCTCGATGACCAGGTACTTGCCGCCGATGGTGATCGCCTCGCCGCGCCCGCTGGCGTAGGTGTGCTGGATCGCCTCGTCGGCGTTGGGGAACTCGATGCCTTGAATCTGGATGGTCCGCATGGCTGCTGCTCCGTTGGGGTGCGTCGGTCACTCGGCGTTGTCCAGGAACTCCTCGACGGTGGCGCGGTCCATGTTGGCCATGAAGCCGACGAGGTCGATCAGGTCGCTGCGGACCTTGCCGAGGTCCCCGACGCGCCCCCAGTTGGCCGGGTCGGACTTCGCGCCCTCGGCGTGGACCTGGAGGTGCATCTCCAGGACGTCGATGAGCCGCGCGATGTCGGTGGCGCGCTGCGCGTACGTCTCCGCGGCGGTCGGTTCGGGCTTCTTCGTCGTGCGCTTCGTCATGGTCTTGGCCTCCGTTGTTCGCGGCGGTGGTCCGGCTCGCGTGGGGCACATGAGGGCGTGAGCCGCGCGGAAGTTCAAGGCCATTGCGCGAGATTCGCGGCAGAATCTCGCCCTTGTGGGCATCTATGCGAAACACGTGGCCACCGCGCGGCGGGAGGTCCGAGATGACTCCCGAACACGCGCCTAGTCCCGCCCCCGACGCCATGTCCCAGGGGATGTCCCGCCTGAACCCCGCCGCGCTCCCCGTGGCGGACGCCGCCCGCGTGCTGTCGCGCCTGGGCGGGAAGCCCGTGACGGAGGCGATGCTCCGCGCGGACATCGACACCGGCGCGCCGACGAACGCCGACGGGACGCTCAACCTCGTGCACTACGCCGCGTGGCTGGTCAAGGAGATGTCGGCCGGTGGCGATTGACCCGCGCAAACTCAAGCCCGGCGAACTGGCGCGGCTGCTCAACAGCACGCCCTTGGGCGAGGTGATCAGCGAGCGCCAGCTCCATCGACACCGCACGCGCGCGGGGTTCCGCATCGCTGCCGACGGCCATGGCGGCAAAGTGGACCTGTTCCGGTACGTCGCGTGGCTGGTGACCACGCGGCACGAGGCGCTCACCGAGGCCGCGAAGCAGCCGGCCGGACTCACGGGCTACGAGGCGCTGAAGGAGCGGGCGCGGCTCCGCAACGCCATGCTCTCGCTCTCCGGCCGGGACATCGGTGACCTGCCCGAGGTGGCGGACCCCGCGCGGAAGCAGCGGGCCGCGCGCGACTTCCGGTTCTTCTGCGAGGTCTACTTCCCGCAGACGTTCCACCTGAAGTGGTCCGACGACCACCTGAAGGTCATCGCCAAGATCGAGCAGGCCGTGCTCGAGGGCGGGCTCTTCGCGATGGCCATGCCGCGCGGCTCGGGCAAGACGTCGCTGTGCGAGACCGCCTGCCTCTGGGCGATGCTCTTCGGGCACCGCGAGTTCGTGGCGCTCATCGGCTCGGACGAGGAGCACGCCTCCAGCATGCTGGAGAGCATCAAGGCGGAACTGGAGAACAGCGATCTGCTCGCCGGTGACTTCCCCGAGGTCTGTCACCCGATCCGTTGCCTGGAGGGCATCCACCAGCGGGCAGCCGGGCAGCTCTACCAAGGCAAGCAGACGCACATCGGGTGGACGGCCCGCGAGATCGTGCTCCCGACGATCGCTGGGTCGCTTGCCTCCGGGGCCATCATCCGCGTGGCCGGGATCACCGGCCGCATCCGCGGCATGAAGCACAAGCGGGCTGACGGCGGGAGCGTGCGCCCGTCGCTGGTGCTCATCGACGACCCGCAGACGGACGAGAGCGCCCGGTCGCCGTCGCAATGCGCGACGCGCGAGCGCATCCTTGCGGGGGCAATCCTGGGGCTGGCCGGCCCGGGGAAGAAGATCGCGGGCCTGATGACGCTCACCGTCGTCCGCCCTGACGACATGGCCGACCGCATCCTCGACCGCGAGAAGCACCCGCAGTGGCAGGGCGAGCGCACCAAGATGGTCTATGCCTTTCCCGTGCGCGAGGCGCTGTGGGCGCGGTACGCGGAACTCCGCGCCGATGGGCTGCGCAACGACCGGGGCATTGCCGAGGCCACGGAGTTCTACCGCCAGCACCGCACGGCGATGGACGAGGGCGCCGTCATCGCCTGGCCCGAGCGGTTCAACCACGACGAGGTCTCGGCCGTCCAGCACGCGATGAACCTCAAGCTCCAGGATGAACGCGCGTTCTTCGCGGAGTACCAGAACGAGCCGCTCCCCGAGGTCCAGGCGCAGGACGACCTGCTGGCCGCCGACTCGATCGCTTCGAAGCTGAGCGGGCACCAGCGCGGTGAGATCCCCATCGGCTGCACGCGCCTGACGATGTTCGTGGACGTTCAGGCCAAGGCCCTGTTCTACCTGGTCGCGGCCTGGGAGGACGACTTCACCGGGTACGTGATCGACTACGGCACGGAGCCCGACCAGAAGCACCCCCACGGGTACTTCACGCTCCGGGACCTGCGCCGGACACTGGCGACGGCGGCGCCCCGCGCCGGGGTCGAGGGGGCGATCTACGCCGGGCTGGAGCGGCTGATCGCCGCGACGGTGGCCCGCGAGTGGCGGCGCGACGACGGCGCGATGGTGCGCATCGACCGCTGCCTGGTCGACGCCAACTGGGGATCGTCCACGGACGTGGTCTACCAGTTCTGCCGGCAGAGCCCGCACGCGGGCGTACTCATGCCCAGCCACGGCAGGTACGTGGGGGCGTCGAGCATCCCGTTCTCCGACTACAAGCGCAAGCGCGGCGAGCGCGTCGGCCTTAACTGGCGCGTGCCCGTGGTGACCGGGAAGCGCGCCGTGCGCCACGTCGTCTTCGACACCAACTACTGGAAGTCGTTCGTACACGCCCGCCTGGCGGTGCCGATGGGCGACCCCGGCTGCCTGTCGCTCTTCGGGACCAAGCCCGACCCGCACCGGCTCTTCGCCGAGCACCTGACCAGCGAGTACCGCGTGAAGACCGAGGGACGGGGCCGGACCGTGGACGAGTGGAAGCTCAGGGTCGATGGCCTCGACAACCACTGGCTCGACTGCCTGGTGGGCGCGGCGGTGGCTGCGTCGATGGAGGGTGCGGTGCTGTTCGGGACGGAGTCCAGGGCGCCGGCGCGCCCCCGCGTGCGGCTTTCGATGCTTCAAGGAGGCCGGCGATGACGGCGCCGTTGCCGACCACTCCGCCACGCGGACTCCGCTGCCCGGCCTGCGGGTGCGGCCACTTCCGCGTTGTCTACACCCGCCCGCGTTCCTCCGGTGCTGTGACGCGGCGTCGGGAGTGCCGCTATTGCGGACGGCGGGTCACGACGACGGAGCGGATAGTCCGTCCGGCACGGCAGTGATTGGGACCGCCGCTTCTGGCATCGCAGGAACGACCCGCATGAGGTCCTCGATCTCGGTCAGGGCGCCCCGCACTTCGTCCCGCAGCGACTCGGCCTCCTGCCTAATCGCGTCTGCGGTATTTCGCACGTCCCCCGCCTTCGTGTTGATGGTGCCGATTCGACGCAGAGCCGTCTTGGCGCGCTGAAGCTGGGCCTCGATCGACGCGGTGTTGATCGTCGGCGTGGACGCACGCATCGCCTCGAGCCGCTTGGACACCAAGAGGAACCTGACCGCTGAGATCAAGTGCTCGTTGGTGCACGCGACGAAGAGGCCGCGGTCGCACGCTCCCTCCGCCCAATCGGCGACTTCCTTGGCCAGACCATCGGATGTACGGCTGAGGTACACGCCGGCCGCCGCAGCACGTTCGGCCATCGCGGTCGACATGACGGCGGCGATCTGCATGCGTCCGAGCGCCGCTTGACGATCCCTCGTCTCGACGACGATGGTCAGCCCAACGCCGCACGCGCAGGCTTCGCTCGCGATGACGAGCACGTCTCCCGGCCGATTGTCGCCGCCGACGTGCCGCACCTCCAGGCCCAGCCGCCCGCCCCAGCCCTGCAAGAGTGACGCGACTTCCTCCTCGTAGGTCACTCCCTTCTGCGTGGTTTGCTGCAGCGCCTCCGCCGCTGCATCCTGGCCCCGGACCTCCAGCGTCAGAGCCTCGACGCGATCGGCCAGCGGCTTGACCGCGTCTGCGACGACCGCTTTGACCGCCTTTGCCAGGCTGCCATCCACTGCGACAGTCTTTGCAACGGCCGCTTCCAGGCACCCTTGGATCGAATCGGTTCGCTTCGGGTCCAGGAGCTCGCGGAGGCGGTACAGGGCCCTCCCCAGCGTGGACGTCTCCTTTCCCGGGTCGAGATCGCTGGCCAGGAGGTCCTTGACCTCCTTCACACGCTGCTGGGCGGCGAGCGAGGCATCGTCGACCGCCTTCTTGAGAGGGGCCAACACCTGGCCGTCGTTCACTCCGATCTTGGCGACCAGTGAGTCCTCGGCCTTCTGCGGTATCTGCGTGACCTCCCGCTCCACGGTCGTGAGAAGGGCCTCGATCTGCCGGCGAACGAAGTCGACGTCCTTGGCGGACTGAGCCCGCTCGAGGCAGAAGACCCCGACCTCGATGGCACGCACGAGAAGGCCGGCGCGATCTTCCTCGGGAGCGGCCGCGAGATACGCGGCGACCTCCCTGCGTGGGACATCGAGATGCTCAATCCGAACGGTTGAGTCTGAGAGATCGATGTGCGGGTCGGGCATCGCTGTGGCCCCCAGAGGCACCGTGAATCAGGCATTCGAACGCCCAATGGTATGAAACAGGTCCACCGGTGTACCCGTGAGCGGTGATTCTGGCGTTCCGCGCGCGCAGGTGGGCGGGATTTCGCATAGGTAGCCACTGAAGAGCCCGCTCGGCGCGGGACCTCGGAGCGCTGCCTTGGCCGACCAACCCGACAACCTCGAGCAGGCCATCAAGGACAACGCCGTCGGCCCCGCCAAGGCCGCGGGCGACTCCGGCAGCGTCGAGCAGCACCCGCTGCCCGACCAGATCGAGGCCGACCGTTACCTCGCGGCCAAGGACGCCGCGAAGAAGCCCGGCCTCGGCGTCAAGTTCGCCAAGCTCGTTCCTCCCGGCACGGCGTGAGACATGCACGGATGCTAAAGACCATCGCCAACATCCTGGGACGAACGAATGGGAGCCGCGGCAGGGACGCCGCGCGCTCCCGGCCCTTGCGGGTCGCGCGCGTGCGCCGAGCGGATCGAGCCGTCGCGGCCAAGTACGACTCGGCCCAGACCACACCCGACAACCGGCGACACTGGGCCAACGCCGACGGCCTGGCACCCAACGCGGCGGTCAACCCCGAGGTCCGGCGCATCCTCCGCAACCGCTCGCGCTACGAGGTCGCCAACAACTCTTACGCCAAGGGCATCGTCCTCACGCTCGCCAACGACACCGTCGGCACTGGGCCGCGGCTGCAGATGCTGACCGACGACGCGGGTGTCAACCGCCGCATCGAGGACGCATTCGAGCGGTGGGCCCGGGCCGTGGACCTGCCGGGCAAACTCCGCACCATGCGGATGGCCCGCGCCGAGAGCGGCGAGGCATTCGCCATCCTGACGAGCAACCCCACGATCGAGGCGAGCGGATCGCCGGTGACGCTGGACCTCAAGCTCATCGAGCCGGACCAGGTCACCAGCCCGCTCGGGCGCCTTCCCGGCCCCCGCGAGGTGGACGGGATCATCCTCGACGACGCGGGCAACCCCGTCGAGTACCAGGTGCTCCGCCGCCACCCCGGCGACGGCGCCTTCTGGACGATCCCCTCGGACGATCCGAGCCGGTTCGACGTGCTCCCCGCCGCGTCGGTGGTCCACTACTTCCGGCCGGACCGCCCGGGCCAGATGCGCGGCATCCCCGACATCACGCCGGCGCTTCCCTTGTTCGCGCAGCTCCGCCGCTTCACACTGGCGGTGATCGCCGCCGCGGAGACAGCGGCCGACTTCGCGGCGGTGCTCTACACCGAGGCACCGGCCAACGGCGAGGCCGACCCGCTCGAGCCCATGGACGAGGTCACGCTCGAGCAGCGCTTGGCCACTGTTCTACCCGGCGGCTGGAAGCTCGGCCAGGTCCACGCCGAGCAGCCCGCCACGTCCTATGCCGAGTTCAAGCGCGAGATCCTCAACGAGATCGCCCGCTGCCTCAACATGCCGTTCAACGTCGCGGCGGGGAACTCCTCGGGGTACAACTACGCCTCCGGTCGCCTGGACCACCAGACGTACTTCAAGAGCATCCGCGTCGAGCAGGGTCACCTGCAGTTGGCGGTCCTCGACCGCGTCCTGCGCGCCTGGCTCAACGAGGCGGTGCTGGTCGAGGGCCTGCTCCCGCAGTCGATGCGGCTCCTCGGCGTGGACGGCCCACCCGCGCACACCTGGTTCTGGGACGGCGTCGAGCACGTTGACCCGGCCAAGGAAGCGACGGCGCAGGCGACCCGCCTGGCCAACCACACGACGACGCTCGCCGCCGAGTACGCGCGGCAGGGGCGCGACTGGGAGGAGGAACTCCGCCAGCGCGCCAAAGAGCAGGCGTTGATGAACGAACTCGGACTGACGCCCGCGGGCACGATGCCCGCGGCGCCCCAAGAGGAAGACGACAATGCGAACGACTCCGAAGACGCCAAGGCACTTGCGGCTTGAGTGCGCGGCCCCCACGCCGCCCTCCCCCCTGACCCTCACCGGCACCGCCGAGATCACCGCGGCCGCCGCGGGCGCGGACGCCGAGAAGGCCCTACCGCGCTTCAAGATGGTCGCGTACACGGGCGGGGCCATGCGCGTCGCCGGGTGGCGCTACCCCGTCGTCCTGGACCTGGCGGGGCTGGCGGTGCCGTCGCAGAACCGGCCGATCCGGTTCGCGCACGACCCTGCGGCTGGCGTGGGCCACACCGACGCGATCAAGGTCGAAGGGGGGCAACTCGTCGCCACGGGCGTGATCTCCCGTGACACTGCGACGGCCCGCGAGGTGGTCGCCTCCTCGCGGAACGGCTTCCCCTGGCAGGCGTCCGTCGGCGCCAGCGTCGAGGAGTTCGAGTTCATCAAGGAGACGCAGAAGGCGACGGTCAACGGCCAGGAGTTCACCGGCCCGATCAACGTCGTCCGCAAGGCGACGCTCGGCGAGATCAGCTTCGTCGACCTCGGGGCCGACGGCCGCACCAGCGCTTCTGTCGCCGCCCAGCAGGGCGGCGGTGCTGGGGGTGGCGGCGAGGCCGACCCCGTGCCGGCCGGCGGCAATCCGGCTCCCCCGGGCGCGGCCGCAATCCGCGCCGAGGCCCTGGCCGAGACCACGCGCATCGCCGCGATCCGGCGGATCTGCGCGGGCAAGCACCCCGAGATCGAGGCCAAGGCCATCGGCGAGGGGTGGGACGCGACGCGCTGCGAACTGGAGGTCCTCCGCGCCAGCCGGCCCAAGGCGCCGGCCGTGCACATGGCCGACCACACCATCACCTCGTCCGTGCTCGAGGCGGCGTGCCTCCTGACGGCCAAGCTCGAAGGCGTCGAGAAGGCCTGCGAGGCGCCAGCCCTGGAGGCCGCGAGCAAGCGCTTCCGCGGCGGCATCGGCCTGCAGGAGCTCCTGCTCGAGGCCGCGTGGGCCAACGGGTACACCGGCCGCAACTTCCGCGACAGCCGCGCCGTGCTGCGGGCCGCGTTCGGCGGGGGCCCCACGATTGAGGCCGGGCTGTCCACGATCAGCATCGGCGGCATCCTCTCCAGCGTCGCCAACAAGTTCCTGCTGGAGGGCTTCTTCAGCGTCGAGCGCACCTGGCGGAACATCTGCGCCGTCCGCAACGTGTCGGACTTCAAGACGGTCACGAGTTACCGCCTGGTCGGCAAGGACCAGTACGAGCAGGTCCCCGCGGGCGGCGAGCTCAAGCACGGCACGCTGGGCGAGGAGACCTACACGAACAAGGCCGACACCTACGGCCTGCTCCTCTCCATCGACCGCCGGGACATCATCAACGACGACCTGGGGGCCATCACCACCGTGCCCCGCAAGCTCGGCCGCGGCTCGGGCCTGAAGATCAACGACGTCTTCTGGACCATCTTCCTCAACAACGGCGGTGGGGGTTTCTTCGCCGCCGGCAACAAGAACTACATCTCGGGCGCGGACACCGCGCTGTCGATCGACGGCCTGACCAAGGCCGAGGTCACCTTCATGGACCAGGTGGACACCGACGGCAAGCCCATCGGCATCATGCCCTCGATCATGCTGGTGCCGACCGCGCTTTCGGCGATGGGCACGCAGCTCTTCAAGAGCCTGGAGTTCCGCGACACCACGGCCAACACGCGCTTCCCCGTTGCCAACCCGCACCAGGGCAAGTTCCGCGCCGAGGTCAGCCGCTACCTCGGCAACGCGCAGTACGCGGGCTCCTCCACCAAGGCGTGGTACCTGCTGGCCGACCCGTCGGACCTGCCCGTCATCGAGGTGGCGTTCCTCAACGGCCAGGAGTCGCCCACCATCGAGACCGCCGAGGCCGACTTCAACGTACTCGGCATCCAGATGCGCGGGTACCACGACTTCGGCGTGGCCCTGCAGGACCCGCGTGGCGGCGTCAAGAGCAAGGGCGAGGTGTAATCCCCCATGGGCGGCGAACCGGTCGGCGGCGAACCCGGCGGTGTGCCGGGCGAAGGAGGATCTCAGATGCCAGCGAAGTTCATCCAGGACGGGTCCGCGATCGACTACACGCCGGGGGCGGACACGCCCGCGGGCACGGTGGTCGTGCAGTCGGAGCTCGTGGGCGTCACGCGCGTGGATCTCAAGGCGAACCAGCTCGGCTCGCTGGCGGTCACGGGCGTGTTCGAGTTCCCCAAGGCGGGTGGCATCGGCAGCGCCATCGGCATGGGCGTCCTCACCTACTGGGACGCCGCCGCAGGGAACGCCACCAAGAACGCCGCCGCCGGCGCCAACAAGCTCATCGGCAAGTGCGTCAAGGCAACGGTGGACGCCGACACGGTCGTGCGCGTCCGCGTGTCGCAGTAAACCCGCATCGCTCGACCGACCCCGGCCAGGAGACACCACGCGTGGCGGACCTGCTCGAACAAGGCTCGGCGTTCCTCCAGGACCAGCGTCACCGTCACATGACGCGGACGGTGGTCTACCGACGCGGCTCCGATGAGGTCGAGCTCTCCGCCACGATCGGTCGCACGGTTTTCGAGCAGGCCGACGACCGTGGGCTGGTCAGCCGGATCGAGGCTCGCGACTTCCTGGTGCGGGCCGCGGACCTCGTGCTGGCCGGCGCACCGGTCCTGCCCAAGGCCGGCGACCAGGTGCGCGAGGCGCAGGACGGGAAGACCTTCGTGTACGAGGTCATGGCCCCGGGGACCGAGCCGCCCTTCCGCTACAGCGACCCGCACCGCCGGACCCTCCGCATCCACACCAAGCACGTCGGGACGGAGAGTCCGCCGGAAGTCACCAGCGTGCCGCTGGGCACGTGGCGGCTGTGGGCGCCGTCGGACCAGGCCGCCGTCAACGAGGCCAACCCATGCGGGTTCCACGCGCCGCTGGTGGAGAAGGGCTGGGACCTCGCCTGGCAGGAGGGGCTGTGGGGCGAACCGTCCCTCGATGCGCTGCTGCCGCGCTACCCGAGCTTCTGCATCATGTGGGCGCACGGGCAGCACAAGAACGGCCAGGAGCCCTTGTCGGGCCACTATCCCGCCAGCGCCGGGGGCGCCGAGATCCGCTGCACGCCGCGCGGCCCGCAGGACCTAGCCATCGCCGAGGCCACTGTGCCGGGGTTCTGGGAGGCGCTCGCCCCCCGCATCGCGCACTCGCACAGCCTCGGCGGGCGCGTGATGGTGTACTACGGCACGCCTGCGCTGGACATCTTCCCGATCGAGATCGACCCCGGGGAGCGCGACGTGATCCTGGACGCGATGATCCTGCCGGCCAAGGAGGCCGGGCTGGGCAGCGGCGACTACATCGGCCTGGACGCCTGCGCGGCCTGCTCGCAGGCCACCAAGACGCAGGCGATGTACTTCGCCGAGCGCGTGCTGTACCACGGCATCGGCATCTGCACTGAGGCCCACGAGCAGGTCCACCCCGAGCTCTACCCCTGGCACAACGGGCGCTTCGCGGCGCTCTCCGGCCGCTTCCGCGACAAGCAGTACTCGCGCTGGGACCTGGCCGCCACCAGCAAGGGCTGGTTCGGCCCGGGCGCCAACTACGCCATCCGCGAGCACTTCTGCGTGCTCCAGGGCAGCAGCGAAGACCCCGCCCACGGTGGCACGAAGGCGGACCGCGTGCGGCTCATCGTCAGCGGCCTGATCAACGGGTCGCCCTGCCAGACCATCCTGGAGATGTCGGACCTGCCCCCCGCGTGGCTCTCCTGAGGATCCCCCACCCCCTACCGACCCATGGCGCAGAACAGCACCAACACGGGCAACGGGAAGAGCCGCTGGGCGGCGATCGTCCTTACCGCGCTCCTCGCCGCGGGCGCCATCACCGTCCAGTGGGGCGTGGTCACCGCCAAGCTCGACCAAGTCGAGAAGCGCCTCGATGAGCTCATCGTGGAGGCCCGGGCCCTCCGCGGTGAATACCAGGCGATCGAGCGCCGCGTCTCGTACCTGGAGGGCCGGCTCAACGGCGGGAGGTCCGAGGGGAGGGGGGCGCCGTGAGCACCATCGCCGTCATCGCCGACGCCGTCACCGCGAGCCTGAACGCGGGCACGTTCAGCCAGCCCTTCACCGCGCAGCGGGTGTACCAGCCCGCCTTCACGCTGGAGGAACTGGCGGAACTCAGAGTCTCCGTCGTGCCGCGCTCCACGGCGATCGCCGTCTCCAGCCGCGACGCCGGGCAGTTCGACCACGTCATCGACGTGGGCGTCCAGAAGAAGGTGGCCGACGACGGCGAGATCGACGGCCTGCTCGACCTGGTCGAGGAGATCGCCGACCACCTGCGGCTCAAGCGGCTCCCCGACTTCCCCGAGGCGGCCTGGCTCGGCATCGCTCACGAGCCCGTGGTTTCCAGCGAAGCGATTGTCGAGCACCGGGCGTTCACGAGCGTGCTCACCGTCACGTACCGGGTGCGGAGGTAGCCGTGCGGAACCTCGTGGCCCTCAAGATCGACCTGGAGAACAACTACGTGGCGCTGTCCGCCGCGCCCCTGGTCGCCACCTTCACGCTCACCGCCTCGCATCTCAACACGCAGGACGCGGTGCTCAAGGGGGCCGACGGCAAGGAGATCCTGCTCCCGCCCGGCGTGCAGTACCGCTTCGAGCAGCTGGACCTGGCGCAGGTCCAAGTCAAGAGCAAGGCGGGCGAGAGCGTGTTCGTCCTGGGTCACAGCGTCTGACGGCAGAGAAGGAGTTCGACGATGGGCATCAAGCTCGGCATGGAGGCCAAGCTCAACTACAAGGTCGGGGGCGTCGGCGGCGGCGGGGCGTGGGTCGCCCTCGACAACACCCGCGACGTGACGCTCAACCTCGAGGCCGGCGAGGCCGACGTGACCACCCGTGCCAACGCGGGCTGGCGGGCCACCGTCGCCACGCTCAAGGAGGCCAGCGTCGAGTTCGAGATGGTCTGGGATACCGCCGACGCGGGGTTCACCGCCATCAAGAACGCGTTCTTCAACAACGACCCCATCGGCCTGCAGATCCTCGACGGCGCCGCGGGGCAGGGGCTCCAGGCGGACTTCTCGATCACCAACTTCAGCCGCAACGAGGCCCTCGAGGAAGCCATCACCGTCTCGGTCACCGCCAAGGTCACGTACTCGGCGACGGCCCCGACCTGGATCGGCGGTTGACCCCCAGGGGCCCGACGAGCAACGCAGCAACGGAAGGAGCAGGAACACGGATGCGCACGTTCAAGGACAACGGGGGCCGCGAATGGACGGTCGAGGTCAACGTCGCCGCGCTCAAGCGGGTGCGGGGGCTCGTGGGTGTGGACCTCATGCAGGTCGTCGAGGGCACGGGTGGCCTCATCGAACGCCTCATCCGCGACCCCGTCCTCCTGTGCGACGTCGTCTACGCCGTGTGCAGGACCGAGGCGGAGACGCGCGGCGTGTCCGACGAGGAGTTCGGGCGCGCGATGGCCGGCGACGCGATCGAGCACGCGACGGCGGCGCTGCTGGAGGAACTGGTCGGTTTCTGCCCGAGCCCGAGGGACCGCCGGAACCTCGGGCGGGTGCTCACGGCGACGCGGGGCGTGATGGACAAGGCCCGCGACCTGGTGGAGAAGAAGATCGACCGCCTCGTCGAGGGCGGCGAACTGGATCGGATCGCCGAGTCGGCGATGAGCAGCGCCGCGGATGCACCGCCGCTGATGCCTGGGACGCCGTCTGGCGCTGCGCCGGCCTCGTGGGGGTCGACCCCGGGCCCCTGACGCTGCGAGAGCTGGTGGCGATGGCGGAGGAGCGCCGCCGCCACGACTGGTCCATCGCCTCGAACCTCATGGCCCTGGTCGCCAACACCCAGCGCGACCGCAAGCGAACCCGACCATTCAGAGCCAGCGACTTCAACCCCTTCAGCAAGCCCGGCCGCATCATCCCCGCCGACGTGTCGGTCCTCAAGGACGTGTTCATCCGTCGCCGCACGCCCACCGTGCCGGCAATCAGCAAGGAGGCTGCCCCATGACGACCCGCCACTACGTCTACCTCACCGCCCTGGCCCTGCTCGCGCTCGTGCTCGCCTCGTGCGCGGGCTTCGACCTGGGCGACCTCGTCAAGGTCAAGACGCCCAACGCGATCCAGCAGACCACCGGTCTACCCAGGGCGCTGAGCCTCAACGAGGCCGAGACCGAGTACCAGAACTGGTTCAACGAGGTCCAGACCACGGGCGCGCAGTGGAAGGCGAGCATCGAGAAGGCCGGCGAGATCCGCGGCCTGCTCGGCCAGCTCACGCTCTCGGCCCTCGACACCGTCGGGCCGACCGTCGCGGGCCTGCCCGTGCTCGGCCCGGCCCTGCCGGCGCTCACGGGCATCGTCGGCCTGTTCATCGGCAGCGGCCGGCTCCGCAAGGAGAAGGAAGCGTCGTTCAACAAGGGCCTGGACCGGGGTAAGTCCCTGGCCAACTGGAACGGCTCGCACACCAACGGCGACGGGACCGGGGGAACGGCGTGATCACCATGCGGATCAAGGACCTGTTCTTCGACCGCGCCGCGGTGACCGGCGCGGTCGACGCCGCCAAGCGCAAGGTGCTCTCCAAGGCCGGCGCCTTCATCCGCACGGCCGCGCGCACGAGCATCCGCAAGCGCAAGGGGTCCGCGCCACCGGGCAAGCCGCCGCACTCGCACGAGGGCAGCCTGCGCCGGCTCATCCTCTTCGGATACGACCGAACCAGCGACTCCGTCGTCGTGGGCCCGGTGGGCTTCAAGAACAGCACCGCGCCCAGCGCCCTCGAATACGGCGGCCCCGCGACGGTGACGCGGCGTCGCGGCGGAAGGAGTGGCCGGCGCGACAGCCGCACCGTCAAGATCGCGTCCCGGCCGTACATGGGTCCGGCGCTGGAGCGGGAGCGGCCGAAGCTCCCGCTCCTGTGGCGCAACAGCGTGCGCCGGGGAGGGTCGTGAGCAATGGCGGACACGCGGGGCATCCGGGCCGGGCGGGCGTTCGTGGAACTGGGCGTGAGCGACAAGCTCACCGCCGGGCTCCGCCGCGCCCAGAAACGGCTGCAGGCCTTCGGGGAGAGCCTGCGCGCCGTCGGCGTCCGCATGGCCGGGATCGGTGCCGCGGCGGTCGGTTCGCTCCTGGGGGCCGCGAAGCACTTCGCCACCGTGGGCGATGACCTGGAGGAGATGAGCCAGCGCACGGGCGTCAGCGTTGAGGCCCTGTCTGAACTGGGTTACGCCGCCGAGATCGCGGGCGGCGACCTGGAGACGCTGGAGACCGGCCTCAAGCACATGCAACGGTCGATCGTCGAGGCCGCGCAGGGCTCCGACTCGGCGCAGGAGGCGCTGGCGCGGCTCGGACTCTCGGTGTCAGACCTCGCGGGCCTTTCGCCCGACGAGCAGTTCAAGCGCTTGGCGGACCGCATCGCTCGCGTCGAGGACCCGGCCCTGCGGACCGCCCTGGCGATGCAGATCTTCGGGCGCTCGGGCACCAAGCTCCTGCCTCTCCTCTCCGAGGGCGCACGCGGCATCGAGGCTCTCCAGGAGCGGGCCCGCCAGCTCGGCCTGACGGTCAGCGCGGAGACCGCCCACGACGCCGCCGAACTCAACGACGCCCTGGACAGCCTGTGGCGCGTCGTACGGCAGGGCGTCTTCGCCATCGGCGCTGCGCTCGCGCCCACCCTCAAGGACATCGCCGAGCGGATCACGCGCGTCATCGTCACCGCCACGGACTGGATAAAGCGCAACCGCGAGGTCGTGGTGTGGGTGCTGAAGGTCGCAGCGGCGGTCGCCGTCACGGGCGTCGCGCTGATCGGATTGGGCGTACTCGTGTCGGGAGTGGGCGCGGCGTTTGGGCTCCTTGCCGGGATCATCGCGGGCATCGGCACGGTCTTCGGGCTCGTGGGAGCGGCGATCGGGGCGCTGCTCTCCCCCATCGGCCTGGTCGTCGCCGCCGTGGTCGGCCTCGGCGGGGCACTTTTCGTGGCCAGCGGCGCTGGCGGCGAGGCGCTGTCCTGGCTCATGGCCCAGTTCACGCGCCTGCGGGACTGGGTGGGCAAGGTGGTCGGCGGCATCTCCGACGCCTTGGCCGCGGGCGACATCGCCCTCGCGGCGCAGGTCTTGTGGCTCAGCCTCAAGGTGATCTGGCAGCAGGGCGTCGCGGCGCTCAATCGCGTGTGGCTCGGGGCCAAGGAGTTCTTCGTCTCCACCGCCTACGCCATGTGGTACGGCGCGCTGGCGGCGGCGGAGATCGTCTTCCACGCCCTTGAGGTCGCGTGGATCGAGACGACCTCGTTCCTCTCCAAGACCTGGACGCGCTTCACGTCTGGGTTCCAGAAGGTGTGGGAGTCGGCCTCCTCGTGGGTCGCCAAGCGGATGCTGGAGATCCAGGGACTGTTCGACTCGGGGCTCGATGTCGAGGCCGCCAAGCAGGCGGTGGACCAGCAGCTCGAGGCCCGCCTGGCGGAGATCGACCAGGGCGCGCAGCGCGACCTGGCCGAGCGCGAGCGCCGCCGCGCCGGCGAGCGCGAGCAGGCAGCCGCGATCCACGAGGCCACGCTCGCCCAGATCGGCCAGGGCTTCGAGGACGCCCAGGCCGCGCTGCGCACGAACACGGAAGCCGGCATCGCCGAGTCTCAGGCCGCCCTCGACGAGGCCAAGCGTCGGCTGGAGGCGGCCCTGGCCGAGGCCCGCGCCAAGCGCGAAGCGGCGGAGGCCGACACGGGGCCGGGACGCCCCGACCTGCTCTCCCGCTTCGAGGACCAGGTCGCGGGCCTCGGCGACCTGCTCGCCAAGGGGATCAGCGTGCGCGGCACGTTCAACGCCGCGGGCGTGGCGGGCCTGGCCGCGGGCAACGACGCCGCCGAGCGCACGGCGCGGGCCACCGAGCAGACGGCGCGGCACACCAGGCGCCTGGTGGACATGGCGACATCCAGCGGGCTGGCCTTCGGGTGAGGTGACGATGCCGATCGAGGTGCGCGAGAAGTTCGACTCACGGCGGCTCACCAAGGGGCAGAACCCCTCGGCGGAGCTGGCCTACGTCGTCCTCGGCACCGACGACGACATCGCCGCGCGGGACGCGCTCGAGGACCAGTCCCCCGAGACCTACGACGCCCTGCCGCGCCAGTCCGTCCAGGTCGAGCCGCTGGGCCCGGAGATGTGGGACGGCCTGGTGCGCTACGGGCGCGAGAGTGCCAGCACGCCGCCGGCCACGGGCGAGTCGAGCTACCAGTTCGACACCGGCGGGGGCACGCAGCACATCACCCAGTCGCTGGAGACGGTGAACCGCTACCCCGCCGCGGGTATGACGGCGCCCGACTTCAAGGGCGCCATCGGCGTCAGCGCCGATGGCGTGGAGGGCGTGGACATCACCGTGCCCGTCTTCCACTTCTCCGAAACGCACTACAAGCCCGACGACCAGATCACGCCCGCGTACAAGGGCGTCCTGTTCAACCTCACGGGCAAGGTCAACGCCGACACCTTCCGGGGCTTCGAGCCCGGCGAGGTGCTGTTCCTCGGGGCCAGCGGTTCGAAGCGCGCGCAGGTCGGGGAGGAGGAGGACTGGGAGATCACCTACCGCTTCGCCGCCAGCCCCAACGTGACCGGCCTGTCCATCGGCCCCATCAATGGGATCGCCAAGAAGGGTTGGGAGTACTTGTGGATTCGGTACTCGGATCAAGAGGACACGACCGCCAAGGCGCTGGTGAAGCGGCCCATCGCGGCCTATGTCGAGCGAGTGTACGAGTCGGGGAACTTCGCGGCACTTGACCTCGGATGACGAATGGGCGACGACCTCCGCAAAGTCCGGCCCGGCGACCCGCTCCGCATCCCCGCGCGGGCGTACAACGCCTTCGTCGATGCGGCGCGGGACCTCTCGCGCCGGCAGCAGGATCGCTTCTCCGGCGAGCTCCGCGACGGCGGGCGCCAGCACGGCGTGGTGCCCGTGCGCAACGACACCGGCTCGGACCTGGACCGCTACCGCGTCATGGCCATCGACGAGCCGCTCTACCCGCCCACGGACGAGGGACCGGAGAAGACCTTCCAGAACCGCATGGCGCTCAAGGGTAAGCGCCCCGACGAGGACACGCCCCCGGGCCGGTTCGTCGTCTCCCGCCAGCCGATCCTCGCCGGCGAAGTCGGCCTGTGCGTGGTCCACGGCGTCACGCCCGTGCGGCTGCTCGTCGAGGACGAGGACCACGCCTTCGCCGACCTTGCCCCCGACGAGGACGTGCTCGTCTCCTCGGGCTCGGGCGGCACGGTCATCCTGTGGAAGGAGGATGGCACGGGAGAGCTGTGGGCCATGGTCGAGATCGGCCGACCGCGCACCGACCGCCTCGTCGCCATCCTCGGCGAGGCGACCGAGATCCAGGGCGAGACGTTCCGTTGGCGCTACCCGTGGGTCGAGGCGCGGATCGACGGCGACCCCGCCAGCGACACCTACGGGCGCTACGTCGCCGTCGAGAACGGCCTGTCCTCGAAGGATCCCAGCGGCGCAGAGAACCCCGCCAAGGCCGCGTTTAACCGGTACGAGAGCCACCACTCCGAGCACCCGCTCGAGGAGCCGCAGGGCACGGACGGGTTCGGCGGGATCAAGTCCCTCTTCGTCCCCGGCCTGCTCGAGCCGCCCCTGGGTGACCCGGGCTACTGCCCCAACCGCGCCGCCATCCCGCTCCTGCGGCCCATCTTGAAGGGCGTGGCCGTGGAGCTCGGCGCCGAGCGCGACACGCGCGGCCAGACCGTCTGGTGCTTCGAGGCCCTCAACGGCATGGAACTGACCGAGCAGGAGGTCCCGACCTGGCTCTACGTGTGACCCCACCCCCAACCCCCACGACGACGCGATGAACACCACGCCTGCCATTCCCGTCGATCTCGAAGCCCGCCGCGAGCACGAGCGGAGGAAGTACCTCGCGCTGGCGGGGACTGGCTACGGCACGACGAACCACGGGCGCTTCGCGTACCGGCTCGTCCAGGGGTTCAAGCCGCGCTTCGTGGTGGACGTCGGCTGCGGGCGGAACCTCTTTATACAGCACCTCCGGCGGCTGGGGATCGACGGCCTGGGGATCGACTTCGCGTTCCCCGAGGCGGACGTCGTGGCGCCGATGCACCGGATGCTCGTCTCCGCCGGCATCGCCGACGTCGTCACCTCGTTCGACGCGCTCGAGCACCTGCTCCCCGAGGAAGTCGACGAAGTCCTCGAGGAGATGCGGCGCGTGGCGGTCGCGCGTGGGGGTTTCGTGTTTTCCATCTGCACGCACGCGAGCAGGACGCGGGTGGACGGGGAGGGGCTGCACCCGACCGTGCGGCCGCGCTCGTGGTGGCTCGACCGGATCGGCAGAGTTGGGAAGGTGATCCAGGGACTCGGATCACAGAGGTACATCGCAGGACGTTTCACCGATGCGTGAGAACCAAGGCGACATCGCGGCCCTCCAGGCGGGGCTCAAGCAGCGCAGGCCGGCGCGCTCCGGCGTGCGCCTCTACACCGCCGAGTTCGACTCCGTCTCCCTGTGCGACTTCTACAGGGGACGCTCGGCGTTCCTCGTCCTCTCGGGCCCGTCGCTGGCGGCGCTGGACCTGGCGCAGCTCAACCGCCGCGGCATCGTCACGATGGCCGTCAACAACGCCTGGGCGGTCCACCGCCCGACGCTGTGGACGTGCGTGGACGACCCCGGGCGCTTCATCGACACGGGCTGGAAGGACCCAGGCATCCTGAAGCTCGTCCCCGTGTCCCACTGGGACAAGCGCCTGCGCGTCCAGAACCCCGACGGCTCCATGCGCGCCAGCGCCTTCCGCGTGCGGCAGATGCCCTCGGTCCTGCTCTACCGCCGCAGCGACCACTTCGACCACAACCGCTTCCTCAAGGCCGACACTATCAACTGGGGCGAGGACGGGGAGCACACCGACTCGCTGGGCATCAAGGGCAAGCGGTCGGTCATGCTCGCGGGCCTGCACCTGCTCCACTACCTGGGCTTCCGCACCGTGTACCTCGTGGGGGCTGACTTCAGGATGGCCCCCGACCGCAAGTACGCCTTCGCCGAGCACCGGTCCAAGGACGCGATCCGGCACAACAACATCCTCTACGAGTCGCTGCAGAAGCGCTTCGAGGCCCTCAAGCCGCACTTCGAGCAGCACCGTTTCCGCGTCGTCAACTGCGCGCCCGACCCCGAGGCGTGCGCCCTCAAGGCGTTTGAGTTCGTGGCCTTCGACAAGGCCGTGGCCGACGCCGCGGCCGAGTGCTCCAAGCCCATGAAGACCGAGGGCTGGTACACGCCGCCCGAGGAGGCCAAGCGATGAGCGACCAGCCGCGCCGCTACTTCCTCTACATCCCCGTGTGGGCCACGACCGGCGGGCCGGGCGGCGGCGGCACGTCGAGCGAGTCGTCGGCGTCGTCCGAGTCTTCGAGCAGCAGCAGCTCGTCGTCGAGCTCCTCCTCGTCCGGCTCGTCCTCGTCATCAGGATCGTCCTCGAGCGGATCCTCGTCCAGCGGGTCGGGATCGTCCTCCAGCGGCTCTGGTTCTTCCAGCGGGTCGGGCTCTTCGAGCGGCTCCGGCTCCTCGAGCGGGTCGGGCAGCAGCGGCATGAGCAGCGGCTCCGGTGGTTCTTCCGGAGGGAGCGGGTCGAGCGGCTCGGGCTCCGGCGGCAGCTCCGGCAGCGGCGGATCCTCGGGAGGTTCGG
>Ga0226835_1000461_pt1 | contig 46143 bp, 33 predicted proteins | sample LAC_MetaG_1_FD_163627 | JGI IMG/M metagenome (GOLD analysis project Ga0226835, IMG submission 163627) | Anaerobic ammonium oxidizing microbial communities from anammox membrane bioreactor (MBR) in UC Berkley, California, United States -... | ecosystem: Engineered > Bioreactor > Anaerobic >...
AGCCACCGTGGCGGCGGGGCCGGCCAAGCGCAATTTCCTGCTGCTCTACGGCGCGCGAGATGCGCAGGCCCTGCAGCGCGCACGCACCCAGCTGCGCGAGGCGGAAGCCTCTTTCCGCGCCCTGGCGCCGGCCGATGGCGCCGCCGCGCGACCCTGGCTATTGAAGACGGTGCCCTATCCGCGCGGCGGCTTCGCCGAGCTGGCGAGGCGCTCGCCGCTGGTTGGCAACGCCGAGGCGCAGCTGCGCCTGCTCAACGGCGTCTATGCCGGCGGCGAGCTGCCGGCCGGCCAGCCGGCCAAGATCGTCGAGTGATCAGCGGCGCAGCATGTAGCGCAGCGCGTCTTCCTGGCGCGGGTCGAGCTTGAGCGCATCCTTGACGGCCTCGAGCGCCTTGCCCTTGTCGCCGGACTCCCAGTAGGCCTTGGCCAGACCGATCCAGGCCTGGACCTCTTTCTTGTCGTATTTGAGGAACTCGCGCAGCAGATCGATCGATTCGCGATACTTGCCGCTGGCGAAGGCTTGCGCGCCGCCCTCGAGCAGTTCGCGGATCAATTCCTGCCGTTCCGCGCCGCCGCCGCCGGCGAGGCCCTGGGCGAAGGCGCCCAGGGCCTGGCGGAAGTCCTTCTGGCCGAGATAGGCCTTGCCGACGTTGAGCCAGGCCTTGGTGTTGCCGGGTTCCAGCTTGAGGTACTCGACGAAGAGGTTGACGGACTCGGCGAAGCGGCCGTTCTTCAGCGCATCGGCGCCGCCGCCGAAGAGGGCCTGGGCGAACACCGGCAGCGTATCCTTGTCCTTCGGCGCCAGCTCGAAGGCTTTCTTGCCGTTGGCGACGGCGTCCTTCCAGCTGCCCTTGGCGATGAAGGCGCGCGCCGCCCACAGGTAGGCCTGCCAGTAGGTCGGGTCCTTGCCGATCACGATGACGAACTTGTCGACGGCCTCGTCGTATTTCTTCTCTGCATAGAGCTGCTGGCCTTCCTTCATCAGGCCGTCGATCTCGTTCTGCAAAGTCAGCCCGGCGCAGGCGGCCAGCAGGGTCGACAGCAACAGCAGCAGGGCAAACCGGGTACGCAGCATGGTCCATCCGGAAGTCATGGCGATGCTCCTCGTTGAGGGGAAGGGAAAATCAGTTGCCAATATAGACCAAGCGGGTAATGGCCTGTGTGAAACCGGGTTGCGTGCCTGCCCCTGACGGCGCAAGATTGCCGTTTCGAAGACAAATTCCGTGCCGCGACAGGCACTTGGCGGGCGGGCGAGGTTGACGTTGACGTCAACGTAAGATAGATTGCCCTTCCCGACATCCCCTGCGCCGGAGAGGCTGCCATGACCGATTTGAGCGTGAGCCAGAAGATCACCGCCTACAGGCCGAAGCACAAGGTGCGCTTCGTCACCGCCGCCTCGCTGTTCGACGGCCACGATGCCTCGATCAACATCATGCGGCGCATCCTGCAATCGACCGGCGCCGAAGTCATCCACCTCGGCCACAACCGCTCGGTCGAGGAGATCGTCACGGCGGCGCTGCAGGAGGACGTGCAGGGCATCGCCGTCTCCTCCTACCAGGGCGGCCACGTCGAGTACTTCAAGTACATGGTGGATCTGCTCAGGCAGCGCGGCGGCGAGGGCATCAAGGTCTTCGGCGGCGGCGGCGGCGTCATCGTGCCGGAGGAAATCCGCGAACTGCACGCCTACGGCGTCGCCCACATCTACTCGGTCGAGGACGGCCGCAGGATGGGCCTGCAGGGCATGATCAACGACATGGTGGCGCAGTGCGACGTCGATCTGTCGAAGTCGGCGCCGGACCTGAAGGCCGTTGCCGCGGGCGACCGGAGAGTACTCTCACGCCTCATCACCGCCCTCGAGAACGGCGCGGTGCCCGACAAGCTGAAAAGTCAGTTGCTGCAGGACGGCGCCGCGGCCAAGGTGCCGACGCTCGGCATCACCGGCACCGGCGGCTCGGGCAAGTCCAGTCTCACCGACGAGCTGATCCGCCGCCTGCGCCTCGACCAGGACGACGCTTTGAAGATCGCCGTGGTGGCGGTCGACCCCTCGCGCAAGCGCACCGGCGGCGCGCTGCTCGGCGACCGCATCCGCATGAACGCGATCAATCACCCGAACATCTTCATGCGCTCGCTGGCGACGCGGGACACGGGTTCGGAAATTTCTGCCGCGCTGCCGGAAGTGGTCGCCGCCTGCAAGCTGGCCGGCTTCGACCTGGTCGTCGTCGAGACCTCCGGCATCGGCCAGGGCGATGCCGCCATCGTGCCGCACGTCGATGCCTCGCTCTACGTCATGACCCCCGAGTTCGGCGCCGCCAGCCAGCTCGAGAAGATCGACATGCTGGATTTCGCCGACTTCGTCGCCATCAACAAGTTCGACCGCAAGGGGGCGGAAGACGCCTTTCGCGACGTGCGCAAGCAGGTGCAGAGGAACCGCGAGCTGTTCACCGTGCCGGTGGACGAAATGCCGGTGTTCGGCACCATGGCGGCGCGCTTCAACGACGACGGCGTCACCGCGCTGTATCAGGCGCTGCTGCCCAAGCTCGTCTCGCTCGGCCTCAAGGCCGCGCCGGGCAGGCTGCCCAAGGTGTCGGTCAGGCAGTCCTCGCGCGGCCGCGCCATCGTGCCGGCCGAGCGCGTGCGCTACCTCGCCGACATCGCCGATTCGGTGCGCGGCTACCACCGGCACACCGCCGAACAGGCGACCGTCGCCCGCGAGCGGCAGAGCCTGCGCACGGCCAAGGCGCTGTTCGAGGGCTGCGGCAAGGAGGCGGCGCAGTTCGACGAACTCATCGCCTGGAAGGACGGCCAGCTCGATCCGCGCGCGAAAAAGCTGCTGGAGATGTGGCCCGCCATGCAGCGCGCCTACGCCGGCGACGAGTACGTCGTGAAGATCCGCGACAGGGAAGTGCGCACCGGCCTCGTCTACGAGAGCCTGTCCGGCACCAAGATCCGCAAGGTGGTGCTGCCGAAGTTCGAGGACGAGGGCGAGACGCTGCGTTTCCTCATGAAGGAGAACGTGCCCGGCTCCTTCCCGTACACCGCCGGCGTGTTCGCCTTCAAGCGCGAGAACGAGGACCCGACGCGCATGTTCGCCGGCGAGGGCGACGCCTTCCGCACCAACCGGCGCTTCAAGAAAGTCTCCGAGGGCATGCCGGCGCACCGCCTGTCGACGGCCTTCGACTCGGTGACGCTGTACGGCTGCGACCCGGACCTGCGCCCCGACATCTACGGCAAGGTCGGCAACTCCGGCGTCTCCATCGCCACGCTCGAGGACATGAAGGTGCTGTACTCGGGCTTCGACTTGGTCTGCCCGACCACCTCGGTGTCGATGACCATCAACGGCCCGGCGCCGGTGATCCTCGCCATGTTCTTCAACACCGCGCTCGACCAGCAGCTCGACAGGTTCCGCGCCGACAACAAGCGCGAGCCGACCGAGGACGAAGCCGACAAGATCCGCGAGTGGGCGCTGTCGAACGTGCGCGGCACCGTGCAGGCCGACATCCTCAAGGAGGATCAGGGCCAGAACACCTGCATCTTCTCGACCGAGTTCGCCCTGAAGATGATGGGCGACATCCAGGAGTACTTCGTCCATCACGACGTGAAGAACTTCTACTCGGTGTCGATCTCCGGCTACCACATTGCCGAGGCCGGCGCCAACCCCATCTCCCAGCTGGCCTTCACGCTGGCCAACGGCTTCACCTATGTGGAAACGTATCTCGCGCGCGGCATGCACGTCGACGACTTCGCGCCGAACCTCTCCTTCTTCTTCAGCAACGGCATGGACCCGGAGTATTCGGTGATCGGCCGCGTCGCGCGCCGCATCTGGGCGGTGGCCATGAAGCACCGCTACGGTGCCAACGAGCGCTCGCAAAAGCTCAAGTACCACGTGCAGACTTCCGGCCGCTCGCTGCATGCCCAGGAGATGGCCTTCAACGACATCCGCACCACGCTTCAAGCGTTAATTGCCATCTACGACAACTGCAACAGCCTGCACACCAATGCCTACGACGAGGCGATCACCACGCCGACCGAGGAGTCGGTGCGCCGCGCCATGGCCATCCAGCTGGTCATCAACCGCGAGTGGGGACTGGCCAAGAACGAGAACCCGAACCAGGGCGCCTTCGTCATCGACGAGCTGACCGACCTCGTCGAGGAGGCGGTGCTGAAGGAGTTCGAGGCGATCTCCTCGCGCGGCGGCGTGCTCGGCGCCATGGAGACGGGCTACCAGCGCGGCAAGATCCAGGAAGAGTCGCTCTATTACGAGCACCGCAAGCACGACGGCTCCTACCCGATCATCGGCGTGAACACCTTCCGCAACCCGCACGGCGACGGCGTGCCCGAGAAGGTCGAGCTGGCGCGCTCCACCGAAGAGGAAAAGCAGTCGCAGCTCACGCGCCTGGCCGATTTCCAGAGCCGCCATGCCGCCGAGGCCGCTCCGATGCTGGCGCGCCTGAAGCGGACCGTCATCGAGAACGGCAACGTTTTTGCGGTGCTGGTGGACGCGGTGCGGGTCTGCTCGCTGGGCCAGATCACCCAGGCCCTGTTCGAGGTGGGCGGGCAGTACCGCCGGAGTATGTGATTCAACGGCGCCGTCAGGCGCCGAAATTCCTCAGCCCGTCGAGGTCGAGCACGGTGATGCCGCCGTACTCGATGCGCAGCAGGCCGGCCTTCTCCAGGGCCTTCAGCGCCTGGTTGGCGCGTTGGCGCGAGAGGCCGGCGAGGTAGCCGATCTCCTCCTGCGAGATTTGCAGCTGCGGGCCGATGCCGGGATAGAGATGGGGATTGAACATCGCCGCCAGGCTGCGCGCCACGCGCGCATCCGGTTCCAGCAGGCGGTCGCATTCGACCATGGCGATGAACTGGCCGAGGCGCTCGTTCAACTGCACCAGCAGGAAGCGGTTGAAATCGATGCTGGTGTCGAGAAGCCGGATGAAGGTCGCCTTCGGCATGTAGGCGACAAGGCTATTGCGCAGTGCAACAACGTCGTAGCGGCGCGGCTCTTCCTTGAACAGGGAACCTTCGCCGAACCAGCCGCCGGTGGGCAGGCCGGTGAAGGTGGTGGGCTTGCCGTCGGCCGATAGATTGGTCATCTTGCCCAGGCCGTCGATCATCCCGATCCAGTGCTCGACCGGATCGCCCTTGCGGCAGACGAAGCCGCCGGCCGGGATCTGGCGAGTGACGATCTCGCTTTCGATCCGCCGCAACTGCTCGGAACCGAGGGATCGGGACCAGAGGCTGGCCTGCAGCATTTCGCCCAAGGTAAGCATGAAACGCAGTTTACAGGATTGTCTGTCGGATGACAGCGCTGGCGGGGGGCGTCCAGTAAGCTGCGTGGTTTGATCCCGGCAGGTCCGACCGCGCGGCCGGGTTTGACTCGGCAGGGCGTCCGATGGAGAATCATCGGCCGCAGCAACGAATAAGACAGCGCCGGGGGCTCCCTCGCCCGAACACCGGCAAGCCAGACAGGAGGAGTTCATGTCGGACACCGTTCGACCGCCGTCGCTCAGCACGTTTCCTCGTCTTCTGCTGCATCATGCCCAGGCGCGCCCGGGCCATCCGGCGACGCGCGAGAAGTATCTCGGCATCTGGCAGACCTGGGCCTGGTCGCAGGTCGCCGAGGAAGTCCGCGCCATGGCCTGCGGCCTGGCGGAAATGGGCTTCAAGCGCGGCGACAACTTGGCCATCATCGGCGACAACCGGCCGCGCCTGTATTGGGCGATGTACGCCGCCCAGTGCCTCGGCGGCGTGCCGGTGCCGCTCTACCAGGACGCCATCGCCAGCGAGATGGTCTTCGTGCTGCAGGATGCCGGCATCAAGTTCGCCATCGTCGAGGACCAGGAACAGGTGGACAAGCTGCTCGAGAACAAGGCGCAGTGCCCCGAGCTCGCCCACATTCTCTACGACGATCCGCGCGGCCTGCGCCATTACAACCAGCCTTTCCTGCACGGCCTCGACGAGGTGCAGGAGATGGGCCGCATCCACAACCGCAACCACCCCGACTTTCTCGATGCCGAGATCGAAAAAGGCCGGCCGGAGGACGTCGCCGTGATGCTGTACACCTCCGGCACCACCGGCAAGCCGAAGGGCGTCTGCCTGACCCACGCTGCCTTCATCGCGGCGGCCAAGAGCGGCTGCGACTTCGACCGGCTCGGCCCGGACGACAACATCCTTTCCTACCTGCCGATGGCTTGGGTGGGCGACCACCTGTTTTCCTTCGCGCAGGCCACCTACGCCGGCTTCACCATCAACTGCCCGGAATCCGGCGACACGGTGATGACCGACATGCGCGAGATCGGCCCGAGCTACTACTTCGCGCCGCCGCGCGTGTTCGAGAACCTGCTCACGCAGGTGATGATCCGCATGGAGGATGCCGGTGCCCTCAAGCGGAAAATGTTCCACACCTTCATGGAGGTGGCGCGCCGATGCGGCGCCGAGATCCTCGATGGCAAGGCGGTGAGCGGTACGGACCGCCTGCTCTACGCCCTCGGCAACCTCTTCGTGTATGGCCCGCTGCGCAACGTGCTCGGCATGAGCCGCATCCGCGTCGCGTACACGGCGGGCGCGGCCATCGGACCCGACCTGTTCCGCTTCTACCGCTCGATCGGCGTCAACCTCAAGCAGCTCTACGGCTCGACCGAGACCTGCGCCGCCGTCTGCCTGCAACCCGACGGCCAGATCAAGCTCGACACGGTGGGTCCGCCGGTGCCCGGCGTCGAGGTGAAGATCGACGACAACGGCGAGGTGCTGGTGCGCGGCGAAGTGATGCTGAAGGAGTACTACAAGCGGCCGGATGCCACCGCCGAGGTGATCGACGCGGAAGGCTACTTCCACACCGGCGACGCCGGCTTCTTCGACGAGGACGGCCACCTGAAGATCATCGATCGCGCCAAGGACGTCGGCAAGCTCGCCAACGGCGCCATGTTCGCGCCCAACTACATCGAGAACAAGCTGAAGTTCTTCCCGCACATCAAGGAAGCGGTCTGCTTCGGCCACGACCGCGACCAGGTCTGCGCCTTCATCAACATCGACATGGGCGCCGTCGGCAACTGGGCGGAGCGGCGCAACATCGCCTATTCCGGCTACACCGACCTGGCGCAGAAGGCGGAGGTCTACGAGCTCATTCGCGACTGCGTCGAGCAATCCAATGCCGAACTGGCGCACGACGCCATGATCGCCGACTCGCAGGTGCACCGCTTCCTCATCCTGCACAAGGAGCTGGATCCGGACGACGACGAGCTGACGCGGACGAGAAAGGTGCGCCGCGGCTTCATCGCCGAGAAATACGGCGTCCTCATCGACGCCCTGTATTCCGGCAAGACCTCGCAGTTCATCGAGACCGAGGTGAAATTCGAGGACGGGCGCAAGGGCAAGGTGGCCGCCGACCTGCGCATCATGGAGGCGAAGACCTTCCCCGTCGGCGCGGCGAAGAAGGCGGCATAGGGCGGACATGAGCGAAGGCAGGCAGATCGGCGAGGTGATCCTCGACCTGAAGAACATTTCGCTGCGTTTCGGCGGCGTCAAGGCGTTGACGGACATCTCCTTCGATGTGCGCGAGCACGAGATCCGCGCCATCATCGGCCCCAACGGCGCCGGCAAGAGCTCCATGCTCAACGTCATCAACGGCGTCTACCGGCCGCAGGAGGGCGACATCGTCTTTCGCGGCGAGCACCATCGCGACATGAACACCTACGCCGCGGCGAAGGCCGGCATCGCGCGCACCTTCCAGAACATCGCCCTCTTCAAGGGCATGACGGTGCTCGACAACATCATGACCGGGCGCAACCTGAAGATGAAGTCGAATTTCCTGCTCGACGCCATCTACTGGGGACCGGCGCAGCGCGAGGAGATCGCGCACCGCAGGAAGGTGGAGGAGATCATCGACTTCCTCGAGATACAGCACATCCGCAAGACGCCGGTCGGGCGTCTGCCCTACGGCCTGCAGAAACGCGTCGAGCTCGGGCGGGCGCTGGCGGCCGAGCCGTCGATCCTGCTGCTCGACGAACCGATGGCCGGCATGAACGTCGAGGAAAAGCAGGACATGTGCCGCTTCATCCTCGACGTGAACGACCAGCTCGGCACCACCATCGTCCTCATCGAGCACGACATGGGCGTGGTGATGGACATCTCCGACCGCGTCGTGGTGCTCGACTACGGCAAGAAGATCGCCGACGGCACCCCGGACGAGGTGCGCAACAACCAGGACGTCATCGACGCCTATCTCGGCGTCGCTCACTAAGAGGCGGGCAAGGAAACATGCAATTCTTTCTCGAAGTGCTCATCGGCGGCCTGCTCTCCGGCATCATGTATTCCCTGGTCGCCCTCGGTTTCGTGCTGATCTACAAGGCTTCCGGCGTCTTCAATTTCGCCCAGGGCGCCATGGTGTACTTCGCCGCGCTGACCACCGTCGGGCTGGTCGATTCCGGCATGTCGCTGTGGCTGGCGATACTGCTGACGATGGTGGCAATGGTGGTGCTCGGCCTGCTGACGGAAAAGATCGTGCTGCGCCCGCTGGTGGCCCAGCACGAGATCACCCTGTTCATGGCCACCATCGGCCTGACCTTCTTCGTCGAGGGCCTGGCGCAGGCGATCTGGGGCGCCAACGTGCGCGCCCTCGACCTCGGCATCGAGGACGTGCCGCTCGAATGGCTGCTGGAGAGCGCCAACATCGCCGTCTCCCAGTTCGATCTCATCGCCTCCGGCATCGCCGCCACGCTGGTCATCCTGCTGGCCATCTTCTTCTCCAAGACCAAGATCGGGCGTGCGCTGCGCGCGGTGGCCGACGACCACCAGGCGGCGCTGTCGATCGGCATTCCGCTGCAACACATCTGGGCCATCGTCTGGGCCGTCGCCGGCTTCGTCGCCCTCGTGGCGGGCCTGCTGTGGGGCGCACGCAACGGCGTGCAGTTCGCCCTGACCTTCGTCGCGCTGAAGGCGCTGCCGGTGCTGATCCTCGGCGGCTTCACCAGCGTGCCCGGCGCCATCCTCGGCGGCCTCATCATCGGCGCCTCCGAGAAGCTGGCCGAGGTGTATATCGGCCCCCATGTCGGCGGTGGCATCGAGGGCTGGTTCCCCTACGTGCTGGCGCTGCTGTTCCTGCTGGTCCGCCCCGAGGGGCTCTTCGGCGAAAAGATCATTCGCCGCATCTAGAAGACAGACACCATGCTCTACAGAGAAGCCGGCCAGTTCAAGGCCACCTACGTCGAAGACAGCGAAATCTTCCCGATCCGCCAGGACAAGTTCGGCATTGCGCTCATCCTGGCGGCGGCCTTCGTCGGCATTCCGCTGCTCTCGGTGGCGGGCATCCTCGCCGATTACACTTTCACCGCCATCCTGACGCCCTTCCTGATCTTCGCGCTGGCGACGCTCGGCCTGAACATCCTCACCGGCTATGCGGGCCAGCTCTCGCTCGGCACGGCGGCCTTCATGGCGGTGGGCGCCTTCGCTTCCTACAATTTCATGCTGCGCATCGACGGCATGCCGATTTTGGGCGCTTTCATCCTCGGCGGCCTGTGTGCCGCGGCGGTCGGCATCGTCTTCGGCCTGCCCAGCCTGCGCATCCGCGGCTTCTATCTGGCGGCGGCGACGCTGGCGACGCAGTTCTTCATCGTCTGGGTGCTCACCAAGGTGGGCTGGTTCACCAACTACAACTCGTCCGGCGTCATCACCGCGCAGAAGATCGAGATGTTCGGCTACACCTTCGACACCGCTTTCAGCAAGTACCTGTTCGTGCTCTCGGTGGTGACGGTGATGGCGCTGCTGGCGAAGAACATGGTGCGCACCAACGTCGGCCGCTCCTGGATGGCGATTCGCGACATGGACATGGCCGCCGAGGTGATCGGCTTCCGCCCGATGCGCACCAAGCTGCTGGCCTTCGCCGTAAGCTCCTTCTACTGCGGCGTGGCCGGTGCGCTGTTCGCCTACGCCTACCTTGGCACGGTCGAGCCGGAAGGCTTCAGCCTCGACCTGTCGTTCCGCATCCTGTTCATGGTCATCATCGGCGGCGTCGGCAGTATCCTCGGCTCCTTCTTCGGCGCGGCCTTCATCGTGCTGGTGCCGATTTTCCTGAACACTTTCACCGGTTTCCTCGAGAACACCGTCGGCATCGGCCTGCCTTCGGGCATTTCCTCGAGCATCGAGCTGATGGTGTTCGGCGCGCTGATCATTTTCTTCCTGATCGTCGAGCCGCATGGCCTTGCCCGCCTGTGGCAGATCGGCAAGGAGAAGCTCAGGCTCTGGCCCTTCCCGCACTGAGCCATCCATGTTTTAATGAGTCGTTGCAACCATAATAAGTTCGGAAGTCGTTTGGTTAATACACACTGGAGGTAGACAATGAAATTCATCAAAAAAGCACTGGTGGCAGCAGCTTTCGCCACGGCGGCGGTCTCGGCGTCCGCGCAGGAACAGTTCATTCCCCTGTTGTCGTATCGCGTCGGCCCGTACGCGGACGGCGGCTCGGGCTTCTTCGGCGGCGTGATCGACTACCTGAGCCTGATCAATGCCTCGGGCGGCGTCAACGGCGTCAAGCTGACCTGGGAGGAGTGCGAGACGGAATACAACGCCACCCGCGGCGTCGAATGCTATGAGCGCCTGAAGAAATCGCATGGCGGCGCCTCCATGGTCGAACCGCTGTCCACCGGCATCGCCTACGGCCTGATCGACCGCGTCGCCCAGGACAAGATCCCCATGACGACCCTCGGCTACGGCCGCTCCGACGCCGCCGACGGCCGCGTCTTTCCCTACGTTTTCCCGCTGATCACCAGCTACTGGGACCAGGCCGCCGGCATGATCAAGTATCTCGCCGACAAGGAAGGCGGCTTCGACAAGCTGAAGGGCAAGAAGATCGTGCACCTCTATCACGATTCCGCCTTCGGCAAGGAGCCTTTCCCGGTGTTCGAGGCCTACGCCAAGCAACTCGGCTTCGAGCTGATCAAGCTGGCCGTGCCGCATCCGGGCAACGAGCAGCAGTCGCAATGGCTGCAGATCCGCCAGGCCAAGCCCGACTACGTGATCCTGTGGGGCTGGGGCGTCATGAACCCGACGGCGCTGAAGACCGCCCAGCGCAACGGCTTCCCGCGCGAGAAGATGCTCGGTGTCTGGTGGGCCGGCTCCGAGGAGCACGTGATTCCCGCCGGCGATGCCGCCAAGGGCTATTCCTCGATGACCTTCAACACGCCGGGCAACTATCCGCTGCTCGACGAGATCAAGAAGAAGGTCTATGCCGCCGGCAAGGGCAACATGGAGGACAAGAGCCGCATCGGTTCCGTCTATCACATGCGCGGCGTGACGGCGGGGATCCTGTGGGTCGAGGCCATCCGCAAGGCCCAGGACAAGTACGGCAAGGGCAAGGTGATGAGCGGCGAACAGGTGCGCTGGGGCTTCGAGAACCTGAACGTCGACGAGGCGCGCCTGAAGGCCCTCGGCGCCTTTGGCATGATGCCGACGGTGAAGACCAGCTGCCTGGATCACGAGGGGTCCGGCGCCGTCAAGGTGCAACGCTGGGACGGCAAGGCCTGGAAGGCGGTCACCCCCAACTGGGTGACGGGCGACAGGGCCATGATCCGCAAGATGGTCGAGGAATCGGCCGCCAAGTACGCCGCGGAGAAGAAAATCGCGCCGCGCGACTGCTCGAAGGAAGGCTGAGCGCCACGAGCCGACCCTCTCCCTCGCGGAGAGGGTTGGCGTGAGGGAACCGCGGTTTCCTCACGCCAACCCCGTACTGTACGAATCAGTCTCGACATGACCGCGCAAACCGCTTCGCAGACAGCGCCGGCCGGCGCTTCGGCCTACCTCTCCGTCAATAACGTGGAAGTCATCTACGACCACGTCATCCTGGTGCTCAAGGGCGTCTCGCTCGAGGTGCCGGAAGGCAAGATCGTGGCGCTGCTCGGTGCCAATGGCGCCGGCAAGAGCACTACCCTGAAAGCCATTTCCACCCTGCTGAAGGGCGAGCGCGGCGAGGTGACCAAGGGGATGATCGCGTTTCGCGGCGAGCGCGTCGACCAGTTGACGCCGAACGCGCTGGTGAAGAAGGGCATGGTGCAGGTGATGGAAGGCCGCCATTGCTTCGGCCACCTGACGGTCGAGGAGAACCTGCTCACCGGCGCCTACACGCGCAGCATCTCGCGCGCCGAGCTGAAGGAAAGCCTGGAGCGTGTCTACCACTACTTCCCGCGCCTGAAGACGCGCCGCACCAGCCAGTCCGGGTATACCTCGGGCGGCGAGCAGCAGATGACCGCCATCGGCCGCGCCCTGATGGCCCGGCCGACCATGATCCTGCTCGACGAGCCGTCGATGGGCCTGGCGCCGCAGATCGTCGAGGAGATCTTCGAGATCGTGCGCGACCTCAACCAGCGCGAGAAGGTGAGCTTCCTCCTCGCCGAGCAGAACACCATGGTGGCCCTGCGCTACGCCGACTTCGGCTACATCCTCGAGAACGGCCGCGTCGTCATGGAAGGCGACGCCAAGGAACTCGCCTCGAACGAGGACGTCAAGGAGTTCTACCTCGGCCTGTCCTCCGGCGGTCGCAAGAGTTTCCGCGACGTCAAGCACTACCGGCGCCGCAAGCGCTGGCTGGCTTGAGGCCGCGGATCGCCGCGCAATACGGCGTTGCGCGGCCGCTTGTTTGCATATAGCAAACGGCGCGACCGCGCGCCTTGTCTTGCACGCCGCTTTGCGGCCTCGGAATTCGATATCGACAATTGCCATGAAATATTTCGACACGTTGGAAACCCGCGATCCCGAACAGCGCGAGCGGGATCTCTTCGCCGCCCTGCCGAAGCAGGTGGCGCACGCCATGCAGCACGCGCCGGCCTTCGCCGAGCTCTACAAGGGCGTCGACGCCAAGCAGGTGAGCAGCCGCGCAGCGCTGGCGCAGTTGCCGGTCATCCGCAAGCACGAGTTGATCGAACGCCAGAAGACGCTGCCGCCCTTCGGCGGCTTGAACGCCACGCCGCTTGGCCGGCTCGGCCGGGTGTTCAGTTCGCCAGGCCCGATCTACGACCCGGAAGGCACCGGCGCGGACTGGTGGCGCTTCGCCCGCTCGCTGCACGCGGCGGGCTTTCGCGCCGGCGACCTGGTGCACAACACCTTCTCCTACCATTTCACGCCGGCCGGCTTCATGACCGACGGCGCGGCGCGCAAGCTCGGCTGCGCGGTGTTCCCCGCCGGCGTGGGGCAGACCGAGATGCAGGTGCAGGCCATCGCCGAGCTGAAGCCGGCGGGCTACATCGGCACGCCGTCGTTCCTGAAGATCATCCTCGAGAAGGCCGACGAACTGAAGGCGGATGTCACCAGCCTGAAGAAGGCGGTGGTCTCCGGCGAGGCCTTCTTCCCGAACCAGAAGGCGCTGTGCGCCGAGCGCGGCATCGACGCCCTGCAGGCCTACGGCACGGCCGACCTCGGCCTCGTCGCCTACGAGACGGAGGCGCGCGAGGGCCTGGTGCTGGAGGAATCGCTGATCATCGAGATCGTGCGGCCCGGCACCGGCGACCCGGTGGCGCCGGGCGAAGTCGGCGAAGTGGTGATCACCAGCTTCAACCCGGACTATCCGCTGATCCGCTTCGGCACCGGCGACCTCTCCGCCGTGCTGCCCGGCATCAGCCCCTGCGGGCGCACCAACCTGCGCATCAGGGGCTGGATGGGCCGCGCCGACCAGACGGCCAAGGTGAAGGGCATGTTCGTGCATCCCAGCCAGGTGGCGGAAGTCGTCAGGCGCCACCCGCAGGTGGCCAAGGCGCGGCTGGTGGTCGACAACGAAACCGGCCAGGATCGCATGACCCTGCGCTGCGAAGTGGCCGGCGCGCCGAACGGCCTTGCCGAGGCGCTCGCCGCCAGCATTCGCGACATCACCAAGCTGCGCGGCGAAGTCGCGCTGTGCCAGCCGGGCGAGTTGCCCAACGACGGCAAGGTCATCGACGACGCCCGCAAATATGACTGAGCGCCGCTCGCCGGGCCGCCCCAAGGGCGACGCAGCCGGGGGCATGGAGCCGCGCAGCGGCGAACGGACGTCACCCCCGCCCGCGGGGCGGGGGGAGGGGGGTGGGCAGTCAAGGCCGCCGCTCGCCGGCCTGCGCGTGCTCGACCTCACCCGGCTGCTGCCGGGCCCCGTCGCCACCCAGCACCTCGCCGATCTCGGCGCCGATGTCGTCAAGATCGAGGACACCGGCGAGGGCGACTACGCCCGCACGATGGGCGCCAGGCCCGGCGAAACCAGCGCCTTCTTCAGGCTGGTCAACCGCAACAAGCGCGCGCTGCGCCTCGATCTGAAAAATCCAGAAGGCGTCGCCGTCTTCCGGCGACTGACTTTGTCGGCGGACGTCGTCATCGAGGGCTTCCGTCCCGGCGTGATGGACAAGCTTGGGCTGGGCTACGAGGCGCTCGCCGCGCTCAATCCGCGTCTCGTCTTCTGCTCCATCAGCGGCTACGGCCAGGACGGTCCCTACGCCCAGCGTGCCGGCCACGACATCAACTACGTCGGCTATGCCGGCGTGCTCGACCAGATCGGCACGGCAGGCGGCCCGCCCGCCGTGCCCAACTTCCAGATCGGCGACCTGCTCGGCGGCGCACTGGCGCCGCTGGTGGGCCTGCTCGCCGCCGTCATCGATGCGCGTGCGACGGGCCGCGGTCGCCAGGTCGACGTCGCCATGACCGACGCGGTGTTCGCCCATGCCGTGTTCCCGCTCGCCGGCCTGCTGGCGCGCCTGGCGCCGCCGCCGCGCGGCGCCGACCTGCTCTCCGGCGGCGTGCCCTGCTACGGCGTGTATGCCACCGCCGACGGCCGCCACATGGCGGTCGGCGCGCTGGAGAGGAAGTTCTGGGAACGGCTCTGCGACACGCTCGGCCGGCCCGACCTGAAACCCTTCCACCTGGACTTCGGCGCGAAAGGCGAGCAGGCGAAGCGCGAACTGGCGGCCGTCTTCGCGAGCAAAACGCAGGCGGAATGGAGCGCCATTTTCGACCCGGTCGACTGTTGCGTGACGCCGGTGCTGCACATCGGCGAGGCCCTCGACAACGCGCAGCTGCGGGCGCGCGGCATGGTGGTCGAGGTCGATGGACTGCCGCAGCTGGCGCCGCCCTGGAAGCTCGGCGATTTCGAATTCGCCATCGAACGCGCCGCCCCCGCGCCGGGCCAGCACAGCGAGGAGATCCTGCGCGAGGCCGGCTACGATGCGGATGCCATCGACAAGCTGCGCGGGCGAGGCATAATCTAGGCTTCGTCAATACGGCTGGAGGGCCATGGCGGTCTCTCAGTCTTCCCAGAACGGCCCTCGGACGGCGCTGCTGCGCAGCGGCTTCGCGCTGGCGCTGCTCGTCATGCTCGCCATGCATTTCAGCGCGCCGGCCCGCCTGCTCGAGTTGAACTGGCTCGACCTGCAATTCCGCCTGCTGCGCGAGCATGCGCCGCTGCCGGTCTCGCAGGACGTCGCGGTGGTCGGCATCGACGATGCCACCGTGCGCGGAATGAACCTTCCCCTCGCCACCATGCACGCCGAGCTGGGCCGCTTCATGGAAGCGATGGCAATCGCCAGGCCGCGCGCCGTCGGCCTCGACGTCACCCTGCCGCAATCCAGCTACGACGGCCTCAAGCCGGGACTCGATGCCGCGTTGCTGCGCGGCATGCTGCGCCTGCGCAGCGTGGCGCCGCTGGTGCTGGGCATCACCATCGACGCTGCCGGCGCGCCGCGCCCGGTGCACCAGCCCTTCCTTACCGTCGCCGGGCGCGAGGGGGTCGGCTATGTCCTGGTCAAGCTCGACGAAGACGGCGCCATCCGCCGCTTCGACGAGCGGCTGGGAGAGGGTGGCGCGATGGTGCCGACCCTCGCCGGGCAGCTGGCCCGCCGCCTGGGCGTGCCGGTCGAATACGGCCTGGTGCAATTCGCCCTCGGGCCGGACTTCGGCTACGTGCCTCTGCACGAGGTGTTGGCGCTGCAGGCGGCCGGCGATGCCGCCGGCCTGGCGCGGCGATTCGGCGGCAAGGTGGTGATCCTCGGCAATGTCTTCCCCTACGAGGACCAGCTCAAGCTGCCGGTCAGGCTGGCGGGGTGGGACAAGGACCGCGAAACGACGCATGGCGTGCTGATCCACGCACAGCAGATGCGCAGCCTCATTGCCGGCCGCATCGTGCAACCCGTGGGCGAGGGGATCGCCCTGCTGCTGGTATGCGCGGCGACGCTCGCCTGGTGGTTGCGTCCCGGCGCGATCTCGACGCTCGCGGCGGCTGCGGCGGCGGCCGGCGCACTGGGCCTGGAATTGTTCCAGTTGCGCCGCGGCGTGCATGTTCCGCTGGCCTGGCCGGTGCTGGCGCTGCTTCTGGCGGCCGTCTCCCGCGCCGCCCTGGAAGCCTGGTTCGCCACGCGCGAGAAGCGCTGGCTGCGGGCAGCCTTTGCCGGCTTCGTCAGCCCGGCCGTGCTGGGCGAGATTCTCAGCGGCAACCTGCAGCCGCAGCTGGGCGGCGAGCGGCGCGAGATCTGCCTGCTGTTCTCCGATATCCGCGGCTTCACGACCTTGTCCGAATCGCTGCCGCCGGAAGACGTGACGCGGCTGCTCGACCGTTATTTCAGCCGCATGGTGGCGGCCATCCATGCCCACGGCGGCACCCTCGACAAGTTCATGGGCGACGGCATCATGGCCTTTTTCGGCGCTCCGCAAGTGCGCGAAAATGCCTGTGACGACGCCTTCGCGGCGGCCCGGTCGATGCTGGCGGCGCTGGCCGAATTCAATGCCGAGCTGGCTGCCGAGGGTCGCCCGCCGCTGGCGATCGGCATCGGCCTGAATTTCGGGGCCGCCGTGGTGGGGTATATTGGCGCTGCGGACCGGCACGAATATACGGCGATTGGCGATGCGGTGAACGCCGCCTCGCGCATCGAGGGCTTGACCAAGGAGGCCGGCTATCCGCTGCTGGCCTCCCGCGCCGTGGTGGAGCGGCTGGCCGATAGCGGCGATTTCGTGCCGCTGGGGGAGAGGGCGGTGAAGGGCCGCGCCGCCGTCGAGGTGTATGGCTGGCGTCCGGCGCCGCATTCCGCGGACTGACTTTTTGGGGAGAATGGACATGCACAAATTTCTGCGGTGGCTCGTGATCGTCGGCCTGGGCGGACTGCTCGCGCAGGCCGGCTTCGCCGCCGGCATCGCCATGATCACGGATGCGAGCGGGCGCATCGAGGCCGAGCAGGACGGCGCCGTCCTCGGCGTGCTCGCCGAGCTCGAAGGCGGAGCGAAACTGCGACTCGGCGCGGGCGCGGTCGCGACCGTGCTCTATCTGTCGAGCGGCGAGGAGTACCGCCTGAAGGGCGCCGGCCGCTTCCAGATCGGCGACAAGTCCCCGACGGCCCTGCAGGGGGCGAAGCCGGAGAGGCACAAGCTGCCCGTGGACGCCATACCCCCGGTGCGCGTCAGGCCGGCCTCGGTGCAGCAGGCGACCATCGTCATGCGCAGCCTGGGTCCGGGCACCACCGTCAAGCTGCTCGAGCCGGTCTCGGTGCGCATTCTGGACGAGCGCCCGGCCTTCCGCTGGGCCGCCGTCACCGGCGCCGAGGCCTATCGCGTGCAGGTCATCGACAGCGCCGGCCAGCCGGTGGCGGAGTTCGAACAGAAGGGCGAGAGCGCGCAGCTGCCGGAAGGGACTCGCCTCAAGCCCGGCGAGGCCTATTCCTGGAGCGTGGAGGCGCGTCTGGCCAGCGGCCGCAAGCTGAGTCGCACCGCCGACTTTGCCGTGCTCGATGCCGATGCCCGCGCAAGGCTCGCCCGCCTGCAGCCGGCCGCCGGTGCCAAATTCTCCGACCGCGTCGCCTATGCGCTGATGCTGGAGCGCTACGAGGCGTTCGACCTCGCCCGCGCCGAATGGCGCCGGCTCCACGCCGAGCGCCCGAACGAACCCCTTCTGAAGGAGCGGGTGGGCGAGTAGCGCCGATGCGGCGTGCCAGCCTGATCCTCGCCCTGTGCGGGGCGATCCTGGCGGCGCCGGCCGGCGCCCAGCGCGGCCAGGGCGCCGCCGAAATCAAGCGGCTGCTTTCCGCCGGCGAAGTGGTGCGCGCCGAAGAACAGGCGCGCCGCATGCTCGAACGGGCGCGCGCGCGCGCCGGCGACGATAGCAGTCCGGTTGCCGCCATCCTCATCCTGCTTGCCCGCAGCCTGCATCTGCAAGGCCGCTACGAGGAAGCCGTCGCGGTGGGCGCCGAAGGGATTGCGCTGTGCCAGCGCCTGCGCGGCGAGAACGCCGTGCGCTGCATGCGCGGGCTGGCGTTTCACGGGCAGGCCCTCTTCAAGTTGGGTCGCCTCGGGGAAGCCGAAGCGGCGCTGCGGCAGTCGCTGGCCTGGGCCGAGGGTCTGCCGGAAGACAAAACGCCGCTGAAGGCGGGCATCTTTGCCGACGCCGCCTACGTGTTGGGCGACATGGGCCGCAAGCGCGATGCCGCAGCGCTGCTCGAAAAAGCCGTGGCCTTGACCGACGGGCGCGGAGAGGCCGCCGTGCGCAAGGCGCGTGCCGGCGCGCTGTTTTTCCTCGGCCGCCTGAAGATGCAGCAGAACGACCTCGCCGCAGCGGAGCGCAGCCTGCGCGAGGCGCTGCGCCTGCAGGAGGAGCTGCACGGCACGGCGCACCGGCTGACGGCGCGCACGCGCTACCAACTCGGCCATATGCTCCTGCTGCAGAACCGCCCCGAGGCAGTTGCGGAACTGAAGGCCGCCACCGAGCAGCTGATCCAGCGCGCCGGCGAGCGCGTCGAAGCGACGACCAGTTCGATGTCGGTGCTGGCGCTGGCCCTGGAAGCGCAGGGCGACCCGGCCGAGGCCGAGAGCTGGCATCGCCGCGCCATCGATCTCGCCCGCCGCAACGGCACGCCGTTTTCGCTGGCGCGCTTCGGACAGCGCTATGGCCGCTTTCTGGTCAAGCAGGGCCGTCTGGAGGAAGCGCTGGCGGCCTACCGCGAGGCCGTCGAGGCGGCGGAGAAACTGTTTGCGCAGACGCGCGGCCTGCCGGAGGAGTTGCGGCAGGGCGTCATCGGCCAGTTTTTGCAGATCTACCGCGAACTGACCAGCCTGCTGCTGCGGCTGCATCAGCAGAAACCCGCCGACGGTTACGATCGCGAGGCTTTTACCGTCACCGCGCTGACGCAAAGCCGCATTTTCAGCGAGATGCTGCGGCAGGCCCAGGTCAGCGAGTACGCACAAAGCGAGCATTTCCGCGCCCTGAAGGCGCAGCGCGACCGGCTGCTCGATCGGCTGGCCGCAATGCGCCAGGGGAACGGCGTGGAGGAAAGCCTCGACGACGGAGAAGACGAAAGCGCGTCTCCGGCCGCCGCCGGCGAGCCCCGCGGGGAAGCCGAGCTCGCCAAGGCGATCGAGCGGATGGAAGAGGCGCTGCGGCGCGAGTATCCGCAGTACATGGAGGTGGTGGCGCCGCGCCGGCTGGCGCCGGCGCGACTGCAGGCCCTGCTCAGGCCGGGCGAGGCCATGATGAGCTATGCGCTGCTGCGCGACCGCACCGTCGTATTCGTGATGACGCGCAACCGCTTCGAGGCGGTGCTCCTGACGCTCGGGCGGGACGGCGTCACGAAGCGAATTCGCGAACTGCGCGCCCCCATCGAGGCCGTCGCCGTTACGGGCGAACTGGGCAGTCTGCGCGACCTCGACCCGGCGAAGCTGCACGATCTTTATCGCCAGCTGTTCCTGCCGGTGGCCGACCGCCTTGGCGGGATTTCACGCCTGATCGTGATCGGCGACGGGCCGCTCTATACCCTGCCGCTGGGCATGCTGGTCGAGCGCTACGGCGAGGAGGAGCGTCGCCGCTTCGCCGCGACCCGCGATGCGGGGGCGCTGTTGGCCGAATATGCCGAACTGCCCTATCTGGGCGAGCGCTATCGGATCGGTTACCTGCCCTCCGCCTCCGCGCTGGCGGCGTTGCGCGAATCCGCGCCTGCGCGCAGACCCTACGCAGAGCAGCTGGTGGCCTTCGCCGACCCTGTTTTCGCGGCCGGCGGCGGCTCGCCCGCGGCCTTGCGCGGCGGCCTGGCGCCGCTGCCCGAGACGGCCGAGGAGGCGCACCGCATCGCCGGCATCCTCGACGGCGCGCCGGCGCGCCTGCTGCTCGGCGAGTCGGCGCAGGAATACGCCGCCAAGCAGCCCGCCATGGCCGATGCGCGCTACGTCCTCTTCGCCACGCACGGCCTGCTCGGCGGCGAATTCGTCGAGGAAGCCGAGACCGCGGCGCAGCAGCCGGCTCTGGCGCTCGCCATGGCGGGCGATCTGCACGGCGAGGATGGCTGGCTGACCATGCGCGAGGTGGTCGAACAGATGCGCCTGAGGGCGGAACTGATCGTGCTTTCCGCCTGCAACACGGCGGGCGGTGCCGGCGGCGGCGAGGGCTTTGCCGGGCTCACGCGCGCCTTCATGTATGCCGGCGCGCGCGGCCTTCTGGTCAGCCACTGGGCCGTGGAAAGCACCGCCACGCGCGACCTCATGATCGAAACGTTCCGTCGACTGCGCGGCGGCGCGGACGCCGCTGCCGCCCTGGCCGGCGCACAGCAGGCGCTGCGCGCCACAGCGACGCGTTCCGCCGGCCGGCCGCTGTCGCGAGCGCATCCCTTCTTCTGGGCCCCTTTCGTGTTCGTCGGCGATTGAGCGTCGGAATGCACGCCCATCCTTTGCCGGTCTGAAGTGTCCTCCATACTGCTCCTGCTGCCCGATTTCGCCCTGATCCTGCTCGGCTTCGGCCTGCGCAGGGCCATGCACCTGGGCGATCATTTCTGGAGCGGCCTGGAGAAGCTGGTCTATTTCGTGCTGTTTCCGGCGCTGCTGTTCCATGCCATCGCGCGGACGCGCATCGATTTTGCCGCCGCCGCGCCCTTCGTCGTCAGCGGCCTGGCGGCGATGGGCGGCGGCATGCTGCTGGGCCTGCTGGCGCGGCCGCTGTTCGGTCCGCGCCCGATGGTTTTCGCCTCGCAGTTCCAGTGTGCCTACCGTTTCAATTCCTATATCGGCCTGGCGGTGGCGGCGAAACTGCACGGCGAGGCCGGCATCGTGGCGATGGGCATCCTCATCGGCGCCATGGTTCCGCTGGCCAATCTCGCCTCGGTGTGGATGCTGGCGCGACACGGCCAGCTCGGCGTGCTGCGCGAGATCGTGCGCAATCCGCTGATCCTCGCCACCTTCTCGGGGCTGCTGTTCAACCTCGGCGGCGGGGTGCTGCCGGAGGTGGCGGGGCACTTCCTCGGCCGGCTGTCGGAAGCGTCGATCGCCCTCGGCCTGCTGGCAGTCGGCGCCGCGCTCAGGCTGCGCGGGGAATCCGGACGGCACCTGCCGTCGGCCTACCTGCTCGGCGTGAAGCTGCTGGCGGTGCCGGCCATCGCCTGGGCAGCGGCATCCGCGCTCGGCCTGAAGGGGGTGTATTTCGATGTGGCGGTGATGTTCGGCGCGCTGCCGACGGCCAGCTCGGCCTACATCCTGGCGATGCGCATGGGCGGCGACGGCGCCGGCGTGGCCTGGCTGATTTCCGCCTCGACGCTGGGCGCCATGCTGACGATGCCGGTCTGGCTCGCCATGCTCGGCGCCGCCTGAATTATTCTTTTTCCGGCGCTTCCTTCGGCGCATCGCCCTGCGCGGGGTCCTGCTGCATCATGTTCCAGGGCCACAGCGCCGGGTTGGCGAAGGGGTTGGCGTTGGCTTCGGGCGAGCTGGCCGACTGGCTGATGGCCTGCATGGCGGCCAGCGTGGCGCGTTGCACTTCCAGCCCCTGGATGGTCATCTGCAGCATGTTGAGGTTCATGCGCAGCCAGCCCTCGACCGTCTTCAGGTCGGCGATGCGCTTGTCGAGTTCGCCGACGTCGAGCGTCGGGGTCACCATGCCGGGCACGGCAAAGCCCATGCTGCTCCACATGCCCTTGAGGAACTCGAGCGGGTCGGGGTTCGGATTGTTGTCGGACATGATTCCTCCCGCGATGCGATGGCGGCATCTTACTCCGGCTAGTGGCGCGTCGGGCTGGGCGCCCCCGCCGGAGCGAAGCCTTCCGCTGCGGTGGGGGGGGCTTCTCCCTTTATCTCGATTTCCGCCGCCTCCTCGATTTCCTCGACGGGCGGCGCCTCGCAGGCGACTTCCAGCATGTCCAGCACCTGGTAGGCCAGGGCGCGGCAGGCGTTGCCGAGCGGCGTCGGCAGCTTGTCGGGAATTTGGGCCTGCAGCAGCAGCTTGCTGGCGGAGAGGGTGTAGATCGGCGGCAGGATGCGGTCGGCGTATTTGCCGAGCCGCTCGCGGATGGCTTTCTGCGCGGCTTCCTGCTGCCAGGGATTGGTCGGCCATTGCGAGGGGATGGCCCAGGCGCGCGGGAAGGCCTCGAGGTCCTGGATGACGGTGCGGATATCCTCGTGCGAATCGCGGAAGGGCAGCAGCACCAGGTTGGCGAGACCGTAGAGCTTGCGGTCCATCTCGGTGCGGTTGCCGCCGCCGTCGATGACGCCGAGCCAGCCCGACAGGCCGCGAATCTTGTCGACCACCTTGCCCAATGCCTCGCGCGTGCGCGCGTCGGCGACGAGGTAGCGGCGTCCTTCCGGATCGAGCGGTTCGCGGTGGGTGTCGGTCAGCACGCAGACGGAACGCTGGCCGAGCAGACCCATGCCCTGGCACAGCATGTGCGAGAGCGTGGTCTTGCCGGTGCCGCCCTTGTTGCCGATGATGCAGACGATTTCGGCCATCTTGCCTCCTTGCCGCCGATTATTGCCGGAAGGCTGAAACGCGAATATGGCGAATTGAGGGGGAAATTGCCAGCTATTCGCGCCATGCCGCCCTACATCCGGTAGCAGTACAGCCGCGTGCCGCGCGGGTCGGCCGCCTCGACCACCCGTTCCGGGGCGACGTGCGGCGCCGGAAAGCTGCTGCTCACCAGCAGGCTGCCCGGACGCATCTCGGCGCGCGCCTTTTGCCACAGGCGCGGCATGACCCGCGGCGACAGGAAGACGTAGACGACGTCTTCCCCGGCCAACGGCGTGCGCCACAGGTCGTCGCGCCGGATGGCCAGATTGGCGAGGCCGCGGGCATTCAGGCAGGCGAGGAGATACGGCAGCGGCGCATGCTCGATGCCCGTGAAATGCGCGTCCGGCCGTGTCCGGGCCAGACGGCGCAGCAGGCCGCCGCTGCCGGCGCCAAGATCGATTACGCGCAGGCCGGCCTGCGGCGGCAGCAGGCCGAGCAAGGCGTCGGCGGCGGCGCGGCTGGAGAGGAACAGCGGCACCTCGCCGCGAAAGGTGGTCCAGAAAACAAAAGTCAGTCCCGCCAGCACGGCGAGCGGCAGCGCCGGGGGCAGGTCGAGCCGCAGCGCGGCAACGAGCGCCGGCGAAAAGACCAGGTGGATGACGAGCCACCAGCGCTCCGCGCGCAGCAGAACGCCGATGCCGGCGGCGAGGACGCCCTGAATCGCGGCCAATGGGATCGACGGCACGAATGGCCGGCCGAGGACGACGCAGCCCGATGCGACCAGTGCCCAAGCCAGCAGTTGTGCGGCAAGCGCCTTGAGTGCCGTCAAGCTTCAGGTACCCGCCGCGCCGCCCAGCTTCGCCAGCAGCGCTGCGCGTCTTTCCCGCGCGGCCTCGATCGCGCGCAGCTTGATGTGGCCGAAGCCGCGGATCTGCTCGGGCAGGCTGGCCAGCGCGACGGCCGTGTCGAGGTTCGACGAATTCAGTCGAGTCAGCGCGTCTGCGATGTCCCGTTCGTAGTCGGCGACGAGTGCGCGCTCCAGCCGGCGTTCCGCCGTCTTGCCGAAAACGTCGAACGCCCCGCCGCGCAGGAACTTCAGCTTCGCCAGCCAGCGCAAGGCGGTGAGCATCCACGGCCCGTAGGCGCGCTTCAGCGGCCGGCCCGTGGCGGGATCGGCCTTCGCCATCAGCGGCGGCGCCAGATGGAAGTTGAGTTGGTAGTCGCCTTCGAAGGTGGTGGCGATTTTTGCATGGAAGGCCGGGTCGGCGTGCAGGCGCGCCACTTCGTACTCGTCCTTGATCGCCAGCAGCTTGAAATAATTTCTCGCCACCGCTTCGGCGAGTCGTGTCGAACCGAAGGGGGCTTCCGCCGCGCGCGTTTTATCGACTAGCGCTCGGTAACGGTTGGCGTAGGCGGCATCTTGGTAATCGATGAGGAATGCCGCGCGGCGCGCGACGAGATCATCGAGTGTCTGCGCACGCGGCGCTTCGACGGCCGCAGGCGGGCGGACGAAGCGCTCCACCGCGGTGCGGTCGTGGGCGGTGCGCCGGCCCCAGAGGAAGGCCTTGAGATTCGCCTCCACCGCCACGCCGTTCAGTTCAATGGCCTGGTGCAGCGAGGCCAGGGTGACCGGCACCAGCCCGCGCTGCCAGGCATGGCCGAGCAAGATCAGGTTGCCGAAAATGGCGTCGCCCATCAGCGCGGTGGCGAGGCCGTTGGCGTCGAGGAAGTCGGCGCCGCCCTCGCCAGTCGCCTCGCGGATGGTCTGCTGCATCTGCCCCAGCGGGAACTGCCAGTCCGGATTGCGGATGAACTCGGCGGTCGGCGTCTGCGTGCAATTGACGACGGCGCGCGTGAAGCCGGCCTTCATCTTCACCAGCGTCTCCGGATTGGCGGAGACGACGATGTCGCCGCCGATCACGGCATTGGCCTCGCCGGCCGCCACGCGCACGGCATGGATGTCTTCCGGCAATTCGGCGATGCGCACGTGCGAGAAGACGGCGCCGAACTTCTGCGCCAGGCCGGTCATGTCGAGCGCGGTGACGCCCTTGCCGTCGAGGTGCGCCGCCATGCCGATCAGGGCGCCGAGGGTGATGACGCCGGTGCCGCCGACGCCGGGGACGAGGATGCCCCAGGGTTCCTTTGTTTCTGGAATCGGCGGCTCGGGCAGGGCGGCGAAGCCGCTCTCGTCGGCCTGCAAGGCCTGGCCCTTGCGCGGACGGCCACCCTCGACGGTGACGAAGCTGGGGCAGAAGCCTTTCAGGCAGGTGTAGTCCTTGTTGCAGGCGGACTGGTCGATGGCGCGCTTGCGGCCGAACTCGGTGTCCACCGGCACCACCGAAAGGCAGTTCGATTGCTCGGAGCAGTCGCCGCAGCCCTCGCAGACGGCTTCGTTGATGAAGACGCGCCGTGCCGGATCGGGGAACTTGCCGCGCTTGCGGCGCCGGCGCTTCTCCGCCGCGCAGGTCTGGTCGTAGATCAGCGCCGAGACGCCGGGAAACTCGCGCAGCTCGCGCTGGACGAGGTCGAGTTCGTCGCGGTGATGCAGCGGCACGCTCGGCGGCAGGTCGGCCGCCGCATACGCGCGCTCGGTGCCGTCGGTGACGACGACGATGCGCTTGACGCCCTCGGCGGCGAGCTGGTGCGCCATCTGCGGCACGCTGAGGTTGCCGTCCACCGGCTGGCCGCCGGTCATGGCGACGGCGTCGTTGTAGAGGATCTTGTAGGTTATGGGATGCCCTGCGGCGACCGCCTGGCGGATGGCGAGCAGGCCGGAATGGAAATAGGTGCCGTCGCCGAGGTTGGCGAAAACATGGCGTGTTTCGGTGAACGGCGCCTGGCCGACCCAGGCGGCGCCCTCGCCGCCCATGTGCGAGAAAGTGGCGGTGGAGCGGTTCATCCAGGTCGCCATGAAATGGCAGCCGATGCCGGCCAGCGCCCGGCTTCCCTCGGGCACGCGCGTCGAGGTGTTGTGCGGGCAGCCGGAGCAGAAGTGGGGAATGCGCTGGATCGGGATGACCGCCTTCGCCAGCGCGCGCTCCTTCGCCTCGAGGAAGGCCAGGCGCGCCTGGATGCGGTCGGAGGTGACGTAGCGGCCGATGCGTGCGGCGACGACGCGGGCGATCATGGCCGGCGTCAGCTCGCCGCAGGCCGGCAGCAGCCAGTCGGCGTGGGGCTGCGCCCACTCGCCCTTCTCGTCGAACTTGCCGATGACGCGCGGGCGCACGTCCTCCCTCCAGTTGTAGAGTTCTTCCTTGAGCTGGTATTCGAGCAGCTGGCGCTTTTCCTCGACGACGAGGATTTCCTCCAGCCCTTCGGCGAAGTGGCGCACGCCCTCGGACTCGAGCGGCCACACCATGCCGACCTTGTAGAGGCGGATGCCGATCTCGGCGGCGAGCCGGTCGTCGATGCCGAGGTCGTCGAAGGCCTGGCGCACGTCGAGGTAGGACTTGCCGCAGGTGATGATCCCTAAGCGCGGGTTCGGGCTGTCGATGACGATCTGGTTGAGCTTGTTGGCGCGGGCATAGGCTAGGGCGGCATAGAGCTTGTGATGCAGCAGGCGCTCCTCCTGCACCAGACGGTCGTCCGGCCAGCGGATGTTGAGGCCGCCCGGCGGCAGCGGGTAGTCCAGCAGCGCGATCTGCACACGGTGCGGATCGACGTACACCGAGGCGGAGGACTCGATGGTGTCGGCCACCGCCTTGAACGCCACCCAGCAGCCCGAGTAGCGCGACATGGCCCAGCCGTGCAGGCCGAGGTCGAGGTAGTCCTGCACGCCGGAGGGCGCCAGCACCGGCATCATGACGGCCTTGAAGATGTGCTCGGTCTGGTGCGCCACGGTGGAGGAGCGCGCGGCGTGGTCGTCGCCGGCCACCGCCAGCACGCCGCCGAACTTCGCCGTGCCGGCGGCGTTGGCGTGGCGGAAGACGTCGCCGCAGCGGTCGACCCCCGGCCCCTTGCCGTACCACATCGAGAACACGCCGTCGTATTTCGCGCCGGGGAAGAGATTCACCTGCTGCGTGCCCCAGATGGCGGTGGCGGCGAGGTCTTCATTCACCCCGGGCTGGAAGCGGATGTGATGGGCATCGAGATGCTTCTTCGCGCGCCATAGCGTCTGGTCGAGGCCGCCCAGCGGCGAACCGCGGTAGCCGGAGATGAAGCCGGCGGTGTTGTGGCCGGCGGCGAGGTCGCGTTCGCGCTGCATCATCGGCAGGCGGGCGAGGGCCTGGGTGCCGGTGAGATAAACGCGACCGGATTCGAGGGTGTATTTGGTGTCGAGCGTGGTATCGGCAGCCGGTCCGGAACGAACCGGGGCGGCGGTGTCCGCCATGGGATGTCTCCTCCGCAAAAATCGTGTTTTTGACGTGGAGCCGTTGGTGTGGCCCCGACCGGCCGGCCGCCTTGTGGGCGTCCGGCCGCAGGAAGATTCTACACGCGGCGACGTATCGTCAGGGGAGGATCTTGCCGGGGTTGAGCAAATTGTCCGGGTCGAGCGCCTGCTTCAGCGCGCGCATGACGTCGACGGCGCCCTCGCCGTGTTCCGCCACGAGGAATTTCTGCTTGCCGATGCCGACGCCGTGCTCGCCGGTGCAGGTGCCTTCCATCGCCAGCGCGCGCTCGACCACCGCATGGTTGATCCTTTCGGCCTCCGCCACCTCCTGCGGATTGGCCGGGTCGATCAGCACCACCAGATGGAAGTTGCCGTCGCCGACGTGGCCGAAGAGTGGGATGGGAATGGTGCTGCGGGCGATGTCCTCGTTGGTGGCACGGATGCATTCGGCCAGGCGCGAGATCGGCACGCAGACGTCGGTCGGGAAGGCGCGCGAGCCGGGCTTGAGCTGCAGGCAGGCAAAGTAGGCGTCGTGCCGTGCCTGCCACAGGCGGCTGCGGTCCTCGGGGCGCGTGGCCCACTCGAAGTCCATGCCGCCGTGGCTGGCGGCGAGTTCCTGCACCAGGGTGGCCTGCTCCTCGACGCCGGAGGGGGAACCGTGGAACTCGAAGAACAGGGTCGGCGCCTCCTTGAGCGTGGTCTTGCTGTAGCGGTTTACCGCTGCAATGGTGAGGGCGTCGAGCAACTCGATGCGGGCCACCGGCACGCCGAGCTGTATGGTCTGGATCACCGCATCGACGGCGGCGTCCACGCTGGGGAAGGCGCAGACGGCGCTGGAGATCGCTTCCGGCACGGGATAGAGCTTCACGGTCAGCTCGGTGATGATGCCGAGCGTGCCCTCCGAACCGATGAACAGGCGCGTCAGGTCGTAGCCCGCAGAGGACTTCTTTGCCCGTCCGCCGGTACGGATGATGCGTCCGTCGGCCAGCACCACCGTCATGCCGAGCACGTTCTCGCGCATGGTGCCGTAGCGCACGGCGTTGGTGCCCGAGGCGCGGGTGGCGGCCATGCCGCCGAGGGTCGCATCGGCACCCGGATCGATGGGGAAGAACAGGCCGGTGTCGTGCAGTTCGGCATTCAACTGCTTGCGCGTGACGCCGGGCTGGACGGTGGCGTCTAGATCCTCGGCATGGATGGCGACGACCCGGTCCATGCGCGTCAGGTCGATGCAGATGCCGCCGTGAATGGCGAGGAAATGGCCTTCGACCGAGCTGCCGGCCCCGAACGGGATGACCGGTATGCCGTGTTCACGGCACAGGCGGACCGTTTCAGCAACGTCCTCGGTCGATTCGGCGAATATCACCGCGTCAGGGGCCGCGGCCGGATGCACTGATTCGTCCCGGCCGTGCAGGTCGCGTACCGCCTGGCTGGCCGCGAAACGATTGCCGAAGCGATGAGACAAGGCGTCGGCCAAGGCTTCTGGCAGAGCAGGATGAGGTGGATAAGCTTGGTTCATAAGTGAGCGGACACTCTCACACGATGCTGCATGTTTCCTCGAATGCAAGTCTTGGGCTGCGTGGAAACAGTGCCTCGTGATTGCCGTAGCCGAGGTTGCAGATGAAGTTCGACTTGATGCGGCCGCCGGGAAAAAATTCCCGGTCAACCTGTTCATTGTCGAAGCCGGACATGGGGCCGCAATCGAGCCCGAGGGCGCGGGCGGCGAGCATGAAGTAGGCGGCCTGCAGCGTTCCATTGCGAAAAGCCGTGGTAGCGGCAATCTCTTCCTTTCCCGGCCCTGCAAACCAGGGGCGTGCATCGGCGTGCGGAAACAACCTGGGCAGCAGGTCATAAAACTGCCTGTCGTTGCCAAAGATGGCCGTGACGGGCGCCGCCATGGTCTTGGCCCGATTCCCCTCCATCAGGGCAGGCTGCAGGCGGGCCTTGGCTTCGGGGGATTTGACGAAGACCACCCGCAGGGGGCTGCAGTTCGCCGAAGTGGGCCCCATCCGTGCCAAGTCCCAGGCTTTACGCAACAAAGCATCATCGACCGGCTTGTCCAGCCAAGCGTTGTGGGTACGAGCTTGAAGAAACAGGGTGTCCAGTGCAGGCAGGGTAAGAAGTTCGGCCATTTTCTCGCTCCATCCGGAATAAAAAACCAATTTTACGCTGCGGCCAGCCCCAGACCTCAAAAAGCCTGTCGATCATTTCCATGCGACTTCAGGCGATTGCCTCGCCGGGAACCCACAGCTGTTTGACTTTTCTCGCGAAAACACGCAAAATTCGCCGTTTTACTGGAGGGGTTCCCGAGCGGTCAAAGGGAACAGACTGTAAATCTGTCGGCTCTGCCTTCGAAGGTTCGAATCCTTCCCCCTCCACCAGCAAATGCGGGGCCCGCTGGCAGTTCGGGCTCCGGGGAAACGACGGCGGGCGGCGGTAGTTCAATGGCAGAACCTCAGCCTTCCAAGCTGATGACACGGGTTCGATTCCCGTTCGCCGCTCCAGCAGCAGGTTAACTGCCCATGTAGCTCAGTGGCAGAGCACTCCCTTGGTAAGGGAGAGGTCGCGTGTTCAATCCACGCCATGGGCACCAGGCAATGCAGCACTTTTGATTTGACTTTTACAGACAGGTAACGACATGGCCAAAGGCAAATTCGAGCGTACCAAGCCGCATGTGAACGTTGGGACGATTGGGCACGTGGATCATGGCAAGACGACGCTGACGGCGGCGATCACGACGGTGCTGTCCAACAAGTTTGGTGGCGAGGCGAGGGGCTACGACCAGATTGACAACGCGCCGGAGGAGAAGGCGCGCGGCATCACCATCAACACGTCGCACGTCGAATACGAGACGGCCACCCGCCACTATGCGCACGTGGACTGTCCGGGTCATGCCGACTACGTGAAGAACATGATCACGGGCGCGGCGCAGATGGACGGTGCGATCCTGGTGTGCTCGGCCGCCGACGGGCCGATGCCACAGACGCGCGAGCACATCCTGCTTGCCCGCCAGGTGGGCGTGCCCTACATCATTGTTTTTCTGAACAAATGCGACATGGTCGACGATGCCGAGCTGCTCGAGCTGGTCGAAATGGAAGTCCGCGAGCTGCTCTCCAAGTACGACTTTCCCGGCGACGACATCCCCATTGTCAAGGGTTCGGCGCTGAAAGCGCTCGAAGGCGACAAGGGCGAGCTGGGCGAGCAGGCCATTCTCAAGCTGGCCGAAGCGCTGGACAGCTACATCCCTGAGCCCAAGCGCGCCATCGACGGCCCCTTCCTGATGCCGATCGAAGACGTCTTTTCGATTTCCGGCCGCGGCACCGTGGTGACGGGGCGGGTCGAGCGCGGCATCGTCAAGGTGGGCGAGGAAATCGAGATTGTCGGCCTGCGCCCGACCACCAAGACCACCTGCACGGGTGTCGAGATGTTCAGGAAGCTCCTGGACCAGGGTCAGGCCGGCGACAACGTCGGCGTGCTGCTGCGCGGCACCAAGCGCGAGGAAGTCGAGCGCGGCCAAGTGCTGGCCAAGCCGGGCAGTATCACCCCGCACACCCATTTTACGGCGGAGATCTACGTGCTGGGCAAGGACGAGGGCGGGCGCCACACCCCGTTTTTCAACGGCTACCGTCCGCAGTTCTACTTCCGCACCACTGACGTGACGGGCAGCATCGATCTGCCGGCGGGCACCGAGATGGTGATGCCCGGGGACAACGTGACGATCACGGTGAAGCTGATCGCCCCGATCGCCATGGAGGACGGCCTGCGCTTTGCCATCCGCGAAGGCGGTCGCACCGTCGGCGCCGGCGTCGTGGCCAAGGTGATCGAGTAATCAACGCGTGAACGAGAGGGGCTCTGATTTTCGGAGCACCTCGCAGTCTCTGCCGCAGGGGCATAGCTCAATTGGCAGAGCGTCGGTCTCCAAAACCGAAGGTTGGGGGTTCGAGACCCTCTGCCCCTGCCAACAGAACTTAGGGCGAGAGTAATGGCCGACAAAATCAAGTTCGCGCTGGCGCTGTTGTTGGTGGCCGCGGGTGTCGCAGGTTTCTACCTGCTGGGCGAGGCCGCGCTGGTTCTGCGTGTGCTGTCTGTCTTGGCGGGTGTCATCGCGGGCGCAGCGGTAGCCTGGTTTACGGAACCGGGAAAACGCTTTTTTGTCTTTGGCCAGGAATCCTGGACCGAGACCAAGAAGGTAGCCTGGCCCTCCCGCAAGGAAACCGTGCAGACCACGGGCGTCGTGTTTGCCTTTGTTGTTGTCATGGCCATATTCCTGTGGCTCACCGACAAAAGCCTGGAGTGGGTTCTTTACGACCTGATCCTGGGATGGAAGAAATCATGACCAAGCGCTGGTACGTAGTGCATGCCTACTCGGGCTTCGAGAAGTCCGTGCAGCGCGCCCTGGCCGAGCGCATCAGGCGCGCCGGCATGGAAGACAAGTTCGGCCAGATCCTGGTGCCGGTCGAGGAAGTGGTCGAGATGAAGTCCGGCCAGAAGAGCATCTCCGAGCGCAAATTCTTCCCCGGCTATGTGCTGGTGGAGATGGAGATGGACGACGACACATGGCATCTGGTGAAAAACACCGCCAAAGTGACCGGCTTCGTCGGCGGTACCGCGACCAAGCCGACGCCGATCTCCGAGAAGGAGGTTGCCAAGATCATGCAGCAGATGCAGGAGGGTGTCGAGAAGCCGAAGCCCAAGGTGCTGTATGAAGTTGGCGAGATGGTGCGGGTCAAGGAAGGCCCCTTTACCGACTTCAACGGCACGGTGGAAGACATCAATTACGAGAAGAGCAAGCTGCGCGTCGCCGTCACCATCTTCGGCCGCTCGACGCCGGTGGAACTGGAATTCTCGCAGGTCGAAAAAGCTTAACGCAGTACGGGGCCGGGCCCGTCAAGCCGGAAAGAGGAGCGCAAGTAGGCAAACCGAACGCGCGTTACCACTCACTCAACAGGAGCCATCATGGCCAAGAAGATCGTCGGCTTTATCAAGCTGCAAGTGCCGGCGGGCAAGGCGAACCCCTCGCCCCCGATCGGTCCCGCGCTGGGTCAGCGCGGCCTCAACATCATGGAATTCTGCAAGGCCTTCAATGCCCAGACACAGGGCGTGGAACCGGGCCTGCCGATTCCCGTGGTGATCACCGCCTACGCGGACAAGAGCTTTACTTTCGTGATGAAGACGCCGCCGGCGTCCGTGCTCATCAAGAAGGCCGCCAAGATCGACAAGGGCTCGGCGAAGCCGCACACCGACAAGGTGGGCAAGCTGACCCGCGCCCAGGTCGAGGAAATTGCCAAGGCCAAGATGAAGGATCTCACCGCCGTTGACTTGGAAGCCGCCGTGCGTACTGTCGCCGGCAGCGCTCGCAGCATGGGCGTCACCGTGGAGGGCATGTAACATGGCCAAACTTTCCAAGCGCACCACGGCGCTGCGCGCCAAGGTTGATCGCAACAAGGCCTATCCCGTTGCCGAGGCCATCGCCCTCGTCAAGGAATGCGCTACCGCCAAGTTCGACGAGTCCGTCGATGTCGCCGTGAACCTCGGCGTCGACGCCAAGAAATCCGACCAGCTGGTGCGCGGCTCCGTCGTGCTGCCGGCCGGTACCGGCAAGAAGGTGCGCGTCGCCGTCTTCGCCCAGGGCGACAAGGCCCAGGCCGCCAAGGATGCCGGCGCGGACATCGTCGGTTTCGACGATCTCGCCGCCCAGGTCAAGGAAGGCAAGATGGACTTCGACGTGGTCGTCGCCACGCCGGACGCCATGAAGGTTGTCGGTGCGCTCGGCCAGATCCTCGGCCCGCGCGGCCTGATGCCGAACCCGAAGGTCGGCACGGTGACCATGGACGTCGCCGGCGCCGTGAAGAACGCCAAGGCGGGCCAGGTGCAGTACCGTACCGACAAGGCTGGCATCATCCAGTGCACCATCGGCCGCGCTTCCTTTTCGGTTGAACAGCTGCAGCAGAACATGGCCGCGCTGATCGATGCCCTGAACAAGGCCAAGCCAGCCACCAGCAAGGGCCAGTATCTGAAGAAAATTTCCGTCTCCAGCACCATGGGGGCGGGGGTGCGTGTCGACCAGGCCAGCCTGTCGGCGCAGCAGTAAGGAATTAATCCTCGCCCAGGCGGGGAGAGGGCTTTGGGACGCCGGGAATGCGCAAGCTGAGCCGGCGGATCGTCAAAGACCGCAGGTGCCCGAGGAGCGGTATGCCCCGGAGGCTTAAGCGTGAGAGCGGCCTGCGCAGACGGTGCATCCAGACAGGATTTTCGTCCGTAGCCTGACGGCGGCGGACAGCACTCCTGATCCAGGTCGCCGTGGGTGCGGCGGAGCCGTTTCCGCCGCGTGTTGACTTGAAAGGAGAAAGGGCCTCATGGGTCTCAATCTTGAAAGCAAAAAAGCCATCGTGGCGGAGGTGGCGGCACAAGTAGCCAACGCCCAGACCATCGTCGTGGCCGAGTACCGCGGCATCGAGGTGGGCGATCTCACCGTGCTGCGTGCGAAGGCCCGCCAGTCTGGCGTTTATCTACGTGTGCTGAGAAACACCCTGGCCCGTCGTGCTGTCGCCGACACTGCGTTTGCGGTGCTCGCCGACCAGATGACCGGTCCGCTGATCTACGGCATTTCGAGCGATCCGGTTGCTGCGGCGAAAGTGCTGAACGACTTCGCCAAAGGCAACGAGAAGCTGGTGCTCAAGGCCGGTGCCTATGCCGGCAAGGCGCTGGACAAGGCGGGCGTGCAGGCGCTGGCCTCGATTCCGAGCCGCGAAGAGCTGCTCGCCAGGCTGCTCGGTGTCATGAAGGCGCCGGTTTCCGGCTTTGCCGTCGCGCTCGGCGCGCTGGCCAAGCAGCGCGAAGCGGCTGCCGCCTGAACGATCCCTTACCACTTTCGAATCTGGAGTAATTGAACATGGCTATCAGCAAAGAAGACATCCTCGAAGCCGTCGGCAACATGACGGTGATGGACCTGAACGACTTGGTCAAGGCGTTCGAAGAGAAGTTTGGCGTATCCGCCGCCGCGATGGCGGTGGCCGCCCCTGGCGGCGGCGGTGCCGCTGCGCCGGCTGCCGAGGAGCAGACCGAGTTCACTGTCGTTCTTGCCGCCGCCGGCGACAAGAAGGTGGAAGTGATCAAGGTCGTCCGCGCGGTAACCGGCCTCGGCCTCAAGGAAGCCAAGGACCTGGTCGACGGCGCGCCGAAACCCGTCAAGGAAGCGATTCCCAAGGCCGATGCGGAAGCGATCAAGAAGCAGCTGGAAGACGCCGGCGCAAAAGCCGAGATCAAATAAGGCTGTTTTGGCAGGTTGGGCTGGCGGTTTGGCGCCGCCAGCCCTTTGCCTTTACTGTAGTTTCCAGTTGCCAGTTGCCAGTTGCCCGCAAATGCATCCGTGGCGCTGCAAGCAGCTGACAACTGAAAACTGATTTCTCACCCCCGGAGCCGATATGACGTACTCCTACACCGAGAAAAAGCGCATCCGCAAGAGCTTTGCCAAGCGTGCAAGCGTGCTCGATGTGCCTTTCCTGTTGGCAACCCAGCTGGAGTCCTACCTGGCCTTCCTGCAGACGGACATCCCGCCGGCACAGCGGCGCAACCAGGGCTTGCAGGCCGCCTTCACTTCGATCTTCCCGATCTCCAGCCACAGCGGCAATGCGCGCCTGGAGTTCGTTTACTACGCCCTCGGAGAACCGGCCTTTGACGTCAAGGAATGCCAGCAGCGCGGCTTGACCTTCGCCAGTCCGTTGCGCGCCCGCGTGCGCCTGGTCATCATGGATCGCGAAGCAGCCAAGGAGACCATCAAGGAAGTGAAGGAACAGGAGGTCTACATGGGCGAGATTCCGCTCATGACGACAACCGGTTCCTTTGTCATCAACGGCACCGAGCGCGTCATCGTGTCCCAGCTGCACCGCTCGCCGGGCGTATTTTTCGAGCATGATCGCGGCAAGACCCACTCGTCGGGCAAGCTGCTGTTCTCGGCACGCATCATCCCCTACCGCGGCTCCTGGCTCGATTTCGAGTTCGATCCAAAGGATTATCTCTATTTCCGCGTAGACCGTCGGCGCAAGATGCCGGTGACGATCCTTCTCAAGGCTCTTGGCCTGACCCCGGAACAGATACTCGCCACCTTCTTCGATTTCGACTGTTTCCACCTGTCCAAGAAGGGCATCCAGTTTGAGGTCGTGCCGGAACGCCTGCGAGGCGAAGTGGCCCGCTTCGATATTATCGACAAGGCCGGCAAGGTTATCGTCGCCAAGGACAAGCGCATCACCGCCAAGCACATCCGCGATTTGGCCGATGCGGGCGTCAAGAAAATCAACGTGCCGGACGAATTCCTCGTGGGCCGCGTGATTGGACGCAATGTCATCGATGCCGAAACCGGCGAGATCCTTGCCAACGCCAATGAGGAAGTTACCGAAACCTCGCTCGGCAAGCTGCGCGAATCCGGCGTTGCCGAGATTTATACCCTGCACACCAACGATCTGGACCGCGGCGCTTACATCTCATCGACGCTGCGGACCGACGAGACCTCCGACCAGATGGCCGCCCGCGTGGCCATCTACAGAATGATGCGTCCCGGCGAGCCCCCCACCGAGGATGCGGTCGAGACCTTGTTCCATGGGTTGTTCTATTCTGAAGAACGCTACGATCTTTCTGCCGTCGGCCGCATGAAGTTCAACCGTCGTGTTGGCCGCGAAGAACTCAATGGCGCCGGCACATTGTCAAACCAAGACATCATCGACGTCATTCGCATCCTCGTCGAACTGCGCAACGGCCGTGGTGAGATCGACGACATCGATCACCTAGGCAACCGCCGCGTGCGATCGGTGGGCGAACTGGCGGAAAACCAATTTCGCGCCGGCTTGGTGCGCGTCGAGCGCGCTGTCAAGGAGCGCCTGTCTCAGGCCGAATCCGAGAACCTGATGCCGCACGACCTGATCAATGCCAAACCCATTTCGGCGGCGATCAAGGAGTTTTTCGGCTCCAGCCAGCTTTCACAATTCATGGACCAGACCAACCCGCTGTCGGAGATCACCCACAAGCGGCGTGTCTCGGCCCTCGGCCCGGGCGGCCTGACGCGCGAACGGGCCGGCTTCGAAGTGCGCGACGTACACCCGACGCACTATGGCCGAGTTTGTCCGATAGAGACACCGGAAGGCCCGAACATCGGCCTGATCAATTCGCTGGCTCTGTATGCCCGTACCAACCAGTTCGGCTTCATGGAGACGCCGTATCGGAAAGTGGTGGATGGGCGCGTCACCGACCAGATCGATTACCTGTCGGCAATCGAGGAAGGCCACTTCATTATCGCCCAGGCAAACGCGCAGCTCGACAAGAGGGGCAAGCTGGTCGACGAATTGGTTTCGTCCCGCCACAAGAGTGAATTCACTTTGGTGACGCCCGACCAGGTTCAGTACATGGACATCGCACCGGGACAAGTAGTTTCCGTGGCGGCCTCGCTGATTCCCTTCCTCGAACACGATGACGCCAACCGTGCGCTGATGGGCGCCAACATGCAGCGTCAGGCAGTACCCTGCCTGCGTGCCGAAAAGGCCCTTGTCGGCACCGGCATTGAGCGTACGGTGGCTGTCGACTCCGGCACCGCCGTACAGGCGCTGCGCGGCGGTGTGGTCGACTACATCGACGCCAACCGCATTGTCGTGCGCGTGCACGACGAGGAGACGGTACCTGGCGAAGTCGGTGTCGACATCTACAACCTGATCAAGTACACCCGTTCGAACCAAAATACCAACATCAACCAGCGCCCGCTGGTGAAGGTGAACGACATCATCGCCAAGGGTGATGTCATCGCTGACGGGGCATCCACCGACATGGGCGAGCTGGCACTCGGCCAGAACATGCTGGTGGCTTTCATGCCATGGAACGGCTATAACTTCGAGGACTCGATCCTGATTTCCGAGCGTGTCGTGGCCGACGATCGCTTTACCTCGATCCATATCGAGGAATTAACAGTGGTTGCCCGAGACACCAAGCTTGGCGCCGAGGAGATCACTCGAGACATCGCGTCGCTGGGCGAGGCGCAACTGTCTCGTCTCGACGAGTCCGGCATCGTCTATATCGGCGCCGAAGTGGAAGCCGGTGACGTACTGGTGGGCAAGGTGACGCCGAAGGGCGAAACCCAGCTGACGCCGGAGGAAAAGCTGCTGCGTGCCATTTTTGGCGAGAAAGCCTCTGACGTGAAGGACACCGGCCTGCGCGTGCCGTCCGGCATGTCCGGCACCGTGATCGATGTTCAGGTGTTCACCCGCGAGGGCATAGAGCGCGACAAGCGCGCCCAGCAGATTATCGACGATGAGCTGCGACGCTACAAAACTGACCTGGCCGATCAGATGCGCATCGTCGAACGTGACACCTTTGCCCGTATCGAGCGCCTGCTCGTCGGCAAGGTCGCCAACAAGGGCCCGAAAAAACTTGCCAAGGGCACCAAGATCACGAAATCTTACCTGGAATCGATCGACCCGCATCACTGGTTCGACATCGGCTTGGCCAATGACGAGACGGCTCAGCAGTTGGAGAACCTGCGCGAGAGCATCGAGCAAACACGTAGGGATTTTGATCAGGCCTTCGAAGCGAAGAAGAAAAAGTTGACTCAGGGCGACGAATTGCCACCCGGTGTTCAAAAGATGGTCAAGGTATATCTGGCCGTCAAGCGCCGTTTGCAACCTGGCGACAAAATGGCCGGACGTCACGGCAACAAGGGCGTCGTTTCGCGCATCGTGCCGATCGAGGACATGCCGCATATGGCCGACGGTACGCCGGTCGACATCGTTCTCAACCCGTTGGGCGTGCCGTCGCGGATGAATATCGGCCAGATCCTTGAGACCCACCTGGGCTGGGCCGCCAAGGGCCTTGGCCTGAAGATCGGCGAAATGCTGAAGAAGCAGACCGCTGTCGCCGACCTGCGCAAATATCTGAACAAAATCTACAATTCGAGCGGCAAGGGCGAGGATGTCGATTCGCTGAGTGACCAGGAAGTTCTTGAGCTGTCGGACAACCTCAAGCATGGCGTGCCGTTCGCCACCCCGGTGTTCGATGGCGCCCATGAAGAGGAGATCAAGCACATGCTCGAACTGGCCGGCATGCCGTCGTCTGGCCAGGTAACGCTCTTCGACGGCCGCACTGGGGAGCAGTTCGAGCGCTCCGTAACTGTCGGCTACATGCACGTCCTGAAGCTTCACCACCTGGTGGACGACAAGATGCACGCTCGTTCCACCGGCCCCTACAGCCTGGTGACGCAGCAACCGCTGGGCGGTAAGGCCCAGTTTGGCGGCCAGCGCTTCGGCGAGATGGAGGTGTGGGCCCTGGAAGCCTACGGCGCCTCCTACACGCTGCAGGAAATGCTTACGGTCAAATCCGACGATGTGTCGGGCCGGACCAAGGTCTATGAAAACATCGTCAAGGGCGAGCACAAGATCGATGCCGGCATGCCGGAATCCTTCAACGTGTTGGTGAAGGAAATCCGCTCCCTGGCGATCGACATTGACCTTGAGCGGTATTGATCGGCCGGAAAATGCCGTCGGTCGTGCGGAAGCGCGACAGGCGGAAAGGGAATACTGGATTTTGATTTGAAGTTTCACCCCTTGCAGGAGTGAAGACATGAAAGCACTACTCGATCTTTTCAAGCAGGTAACTCAGGAAGAGGAATTCGACGCCATCACCATTGGCCTCGCCTCTCCCGAGAAGATCCGCTCCTGGTCCTACGGCGAAGTGAAAAAGCCAGAGACCATCAACTACCGCACCTTCAAGCCGGAGCGTGACGGCCTTTTCTGCGCCAAGATTTTCGGCCCGGTAAAGGATTACGAGTGCCTTTGCGGCAAATATAAACGACTCAAGCACCGCGGTGTCATCTGCGAGAAGTGCGGTGTCGAGGTCACGCTGTCGAAGGTTCGGCGCGAGCGTATGGGCCACATCGAGCTGGCTTCGCCGGTTGCCCACATCTGGTTTCTGAAAAGCCTGCCTAGCCGCTTGGGCATGGTGCTCGACATGACTCTACGCGATATCGAACGCGTTCTGTATTTTGAAGCCTATGTCGTGGTCGATGCCGGGATGACGCCGCTTAATCGCGCCCAGTTGTTGTCCGAGGACGACTATCTGGCCAAGGTCGAGGAATACGGGGACGATTTTGCTGCCGTGATGGGTGCTGAGGGGATCCGCGAACTGTTGCGTACCCTCGATGTGCACCATGAGATCGAAGAGTTGCGAAAGGAACTCGAGACCACCGGTTCCGAAGCCAAGATCAAGAAAATCGCCAAGCGCCTGAAGGTGCTGGAAGCCTTCCAACAGTCTGGCATCAAGCCGGACTGGATGATCCTCGAAGTGCTGCCCGTGCTGCCACCCGACTTGCGCCCACTGGTGCCGTTGGACGGCGGTCGTTTCGCCACATCGGACCTGAACGATCTCTATCGCCGTGTTATTAACCGCAACAATCGCCTGAAGCGCCTCTTGGAACTGAAGGCGCCAGAGATCATCGTGCGCAACGAGAAACGCATGCTGCAGGAGGCCGTCGATTCGCTGCTTGACAATGGTCGTCGTGGCAAGGCCATGACCGGGGCCAACAAGCGCCCGCTGAAGTCGCTTGCCGACATGATCAAGGGCAAGGGCGGTCGTTTCCGCCAGAACCTGCTGGGCAAGCGTGTGGATTACTCCGGCCGCTCCGTCATCGTGGTCGGCCCGCAGCTGAAATTGCACCAGTGCGGCCTGCCGAAGAAGATGGCCCTTGAGCTGTTCAAGCCTTTCATTTTCAACAAACTGGAACTGCTGGGACTGGCGACCACGATCAAGGCGGCCAAGAAACTGGTCGAGCAGGAAGTGCCGGAGGTGTGGGATATCCTCGAGGAAGTGATCCGCGAGCACCCTGTAATGCTCAACCGGGCACCAACACTGCATCGCCTGGGCATTCAGGCCTTCGAACCAACTCTCATCGAGGGCAAGGCCATCCAACTGCATCCGCTCGTGTGTGTGGCCTTCAATGCCGACTTCGACGGAGATCAGATGGCCGTGCATGTGCCGTTATCCCTGGAGGCGCAGATGGAGGCGAGGACCTTGATGCTGTCCTCCAACAACATCCTGTCGCCGGCCAACGGCGATCCGATCATCGTGCCGTCACAGGACATCGTGCTCGGCCTCTACTATGCTACGCGGGAGCGCATCAATGCACGCGGGGAAGGCATGGTGTTCTCGGACATCGCCGAGGTCAAGCGCGCCTACGAATCGGGCCAGGCCGACCTGCACGCCAAGGTTCTGGCGCGCATAAGGGAATATGAGATCGGTGAGGAGGGCGAGAAGCGCGAGAAGATAACGCGTTACGAGACCACCATCGGCCGTGCCATCCTGTCTGAAATCCTGCCGACCGGACTGCCTTTCTCCATCATCAACAAGCCGCTCAAGAAAAAGGAGATATCGCGTCTCATCAACGCCTGCTTCCGTCGCTGCGGCCTGAAGGAGACTGTCATCTTCGCCGACAAGCTGATGCAAGCCGGCTTTGGATTGGCTACGCGAGCCGGCATCTCGATTTCGATCGGGGACATGCTGGTACCGCCGCAGAAGCACGAGATCATTTCCGCAGCCGAGCGCGAGGTGAAGGAAATCGAGAAGCAATATACTTCGGGCCTCGTTACGGACGGCGAGCGCTATAACAAAGTTGTGGATATCTGGGGCCGCGCCGGTGATCAGGTCGCTAAGGCCATGATGGAACAGCTTTCCCACCAGGAAGTTGTCGACCGCAGCGGCAAGAAGGTGGCGCAGGAATCTCTGAACTCGATCTACATGATGGCCGATTCGGGTGCCCGCGGCTCCGCCGCCCAGATCCGCCAGCTGGCCGGTATGCGCGGCCTGATGGCCAAGCCGGATGGCTCCATCATCGAGGTGCCGATCACCACGAATTTCCGCGAAGGCCTTAACGTCCAGCAGTACTTCATCTCAACCCACGGCGCGCGCAAAGGCTTGGCCGATACTGCACTGAAGACGGCTAACTCTGGCTATCTGACTCGCCGCTTGGTGGACGTCACGCAGGACTTGGTGGTGACCGAGGACGATTGCGGGACTACCAATGGCTTTGCCATGAAGGCCCTCGTCGAGGGCGGCGAGGTGGTTGAAGCACTACGTGAGCGCGTTCTCGGGCGTGTCATTATCTCCGATGTCCTCCATCCAGAGACCCAGGATGTGCTGTTTCCGGCCGGCACCCTGCTTGACGAAGATGCCGTCGAGCTCATTGAGACGCTGGGAGTCGATGAAGTGCGCGTGCGCACCCCGTTGAGCTGTGAGACACGCTATGGCCTGTGCGCTAAGTGCTACGGCCGCGATCTCGGTCGGGGCATGCTGGTCAATTCGGGGGAGGCGGTTGGTGTCATCGCCGCCCAATCGATCGGCGAGCCGGGCACCCAGCTCACCATGCGCACTTTCCACGTCGGTGGCGCCGCTTCCCGCGCGGCGGCTGCCTCGCATGTCGAGGCCAAGTCGGCCGGCACGGTACGCTTTACGCAGAACATGCGCTATGTGACCAACCCGAAAGGCGAAAAGGTGGTCATCGCCCGTTCCGCGGAAGTGCTGGTGACCGACGACCACGGTCGCGAGCGGGAGCGTCACAAGGTGCCCTACGGCGCCATGCTGGCTGTCGATGATGGCAAACACGCCCGCGCTGGCACCCAACTTGCAACCTGGGATCCGCATACTCGTCCGATCGTCACGGAATACGCCGGAACGGTGAAGTTCGAGAACGTCGAGGAAGGCGTCACCGTGACCAAGCAAATCGACGAGGTGACCGGCCTGTCGACTCTCGTCGTCATTGACCCGAAACGTAAGGCCGGCGCGGCGGCAAAAGGGTTGCGGCCTCAAGTCAAATTGCTGACGCCTTCAGGCGAGGAAGTGAAGATCCATGGCACGGACCATTCCGTGACGATCACCTTCCAGGTGGGTTCCATCATCACGGTGAAGGACGGACAAGAAGCCAGTGTCGGCGACATCCTAGCGCGCATCCCCCAGGAATCCTCGAAGACCCGCGATATTACTGGCGGCTTGCCGCGGGTGGCCGAGCTCTTCGAAGCCCGTTCGCCGAAGGATGCCGGCATGTTGGCCGAGGTGACCGGAACGGTGTCCTTCGGCAAAGACACCAAGGGCAAGCAACGCTTGGTGATCACCGAGCCGGATGGCACGGCACACGAATATCTTATACCAAAGGACAAGCACGTCATGGCCCACGACGGCCAGGTTGTGAACCGCGGGGAAGTCATCGTAGATGGACCGGCCGACCCGCACGACATCCTGCGTCTGAAGGGGGTCGAAGAGTTGGCCCGTTACATAATCGATGAAGTACAGGACGTGTACCGTCTGCAGGGCGTGAAGATCAATGACAAGCACATTGAGGTGATCGTTCGTCAGATGTTGCGTCGGGTCGTCATCACAGACCCTGGTGACACCCACTTCATCCGCGAGGAGCAGGTGGAGCGCGCTGAAGTGCTGGACGAGAACGACAAGGCCACCAACCAGGGCAGGCGTCCGGCCGAATATCAGTACATGCTTCTCGGCATTACCAAGGCCTCGTTGTCGACAGACTCCTTCATTTCGGCGGCATCATTCCAAGAGACAACACGCGTACTGACCGAAGCGGCCATTATGGGCAAGCGTGACGAATTGCGTGGGTTGAAGGAAAACGTCATTGTTGGCCGCCTGATTCCTGCTGGTACCGGCTTGGCCTATCATCGCACCCGGCGTATGCAAGCTGTGGGCGAGGATATCGCCATCGGACGCGAACTGGAGGAGGAGGGGGCAGCCCAAGAGGACCCCCAAGCCAGTTGACGCTGGTGAAAAAACCCATTTATAATCCGGCCTCTTTGCGAACGGCGCGGCCATACCGCGCGCTGCGCAGGAAACGCGAATCCCGGGGCGGCGCAGAATTTAAAGCCGCCTCGGCCTTTTGGAAATTCTAATATATGCCTACAATCAACCAGTTAGTGCGGAAGTCGCGCAAAGCTCCTGTTACCAAGAGCAAGGTGCCAGCGCTCGCCAATTGCCCAGCCAAACGGGGTGTGTGCACCCGCGTCTATACGACGACTCCAAAAAAGCCGAACTCGGCGTTACGAAAAGTCGCCAAGGTGCGTCTGACCAACGGTTTCGAGGTGATTTCCTACATCGGCGGAGAAGGACATAACCTGCAGGAACACTCGGTGGTGTTAATCCGTGGAGGTCGTGTCAAGGATTTACCTGGGGTGCGCTATCACATCGTGCGCGGCAGTCTGGATACTCAGGGCGTCAAGGACCGCAAGCAATCCCGTTCGAAATATGGCGCTAAGCGGCCGAAGGCTGCATAACTGGAAGAATTGGAGCTAAAAACCTATGCCACGACGCAGAGAAGTACCGAAGCGCGACGTCCTTCCTGATCCGAAGTTCGGCAGCCAGGACGTGGCCAAGTTCGTCAATGTGCTCATGATGAGCGGCAAGAAATCCGTCGCCGAGGGCACGGTTTACCGTGCGTTCGACCAGATCAAGAGCAAGTCCGGCAAGGATCCGCTGGAAGTCTTCATGCAGGCGGTGGGCAACGTCAAGCCTTCCGTGGAAGTCAAGAGCCGCCGCGTCGGCGGCGCAAACTATCAAGTGCCCGTGGAAGTGCGTCCTGTGCGCCGTGCTGCGCTGGCGATGCGCTGGATCCGCGAGTCGGCGCGCAAGCGTGCCGAGAAGTCCATGGGCGCGCGCTTGGCGGGCGAGCTGCTGGAAGCGGCGGAAGGCCGCGGTGGTGCTGTCAAGAAGCGTGAAGAAGTACACCGCATGGCCGAGGCCAACAAGGCCTTTGCGCATTACCGATTTTAATGAGCGGCCGGAATGTTCCGGTCATGACAGGGAATCTCTCCGCCACGGCGACCCGTTATGCGTCTTGGCGGTTTGGCTTAGAAAAGGCAGGTTGAAAAGTGGCACGCACCACCCCCATTGAGCGCTACCGCAATATTGGCATCAGTGCCCACATTGATGCCGGCAAGACCACGACCACCGAGCGCATTCTTTTCTACACGGGCGTGACGCACAAGCTGGGTGAAGTGCATGACGGAGCGGCCACGACCGATTGGATGGAGCAAGAGCGCGAACGCGGCATCACGATCACCTCGTCGGCCGTTACCTGCTTTTGGAAGGGCATGGCCCTATCAATGCCCGAGCACCGCATCAACATCATTGATACCCCCGGTCACGTCGACTTCACTATCGAGGTGGAGCGCTCGATGCGAGTGCTCGACGGCGCCTGCATGGTGTATTGCGCGGTGGGGGGCGTGCAGCCGCAATCCGAAACCGTATGGCGCCAGGCCAATAAGCACAAGGTGCCACGACTGGCTTTCGTAAACAAAATGGACCGGACCGGCGCCAACTTTTTCAAAGTCTGCGATCAGATGCGTACGCGCTTGCAGGCCAATCCAGTGCCAGTCGTGATTCCGATCGGCGCCGAGGACAGCTTCGAAGGTGTGGTCGACTTGATCAAGATGAAGGCTGTCATCTGGGACGAGGCCTCCCAAGGAATGAAATTCGAGCTGCGAGACATCCCCGCCGAGCTTGTCGCACAAGCCAAGGAGTGGCGCGAGAAGATGCTCGAGGCGGCGGCCGAGTCCAACGAGGAGCTCATGGACAAGTACCTCGGGGAGGGCGATCTGTCTGAGGCCGATATCAAGAAGGGCTTGCGCCAGCGCACGATTGCCGGTGAGATCGTGCCGATGCTCTGCGGCTCCGCCTTCAAGAATAAGGGCGTGCAGGCGATGCTGGATGCAGTCATTGAATATCTGCCCTCACCGGTTGATATTCCGCCGGTTCAGGGTGAACTGGACAACGGGGCGGCAGGCGAGCGCAAGGCTGCGGATGATGAGCCCTTCTCCGCGCTGGCCTTCAAGATCATGAGCGACCCATATGTCGGGCAGCTAACGTTCTTCCGCGTCTATTCTGGCGTCGTGAATTCGGGCGACACCATTTTCAATCCGCTCAAGGGTCGCAAGGAACGTATCGGCCGCATCCTGCAGATGCATGCCAACCAGCGCGAAGAGATCAAGGAGGTGCGAGCCGGCGACATTGCCGCGGCGGTTGGACTGAAAGAGGCGACCACTGGCGAGACCCTGTGCGATCCTGCTCATGTCATCACTCTTGAAAAGATGGAGTTTCCCGAACCCGTCATTCACGTCGCCGTCGAGCCGAAGACCAAGGCCGATCAGGAGAAGATGGGTATCGCGCTTAACCGTCTGGCTCAGGAAGATCCTTCCTTCCGCGTGCGAACCGACGAGGAATCCGGCCAGACCATCATCTCCGGCATGGGTGAACTGCATTTGGAGATTCTGGTCGACCGAATGAAGCGAGAGTTCGGCGTGGAGGCCAATGTCGGCGCGCCGCAAGTGGCCTATCGAGAGGCGATCAAGAAAGCGGTCGAGCAGGAAGGCAAGTTTATCAAGCAATCCGGAGGTCGCGGCCAGTACGGCCATGTCTGGATCAAACTTGAGCCGAACGAGCAAGGAAAGGGCTACGAGTTCGTTGACGCCATCAAGGGTGGCACGGTTCCGCGGGAATACATACCGGCCGTGGACAAGGGTCTGCAGGACACGCTCCCCAATGGGGTTCTCGCCGGCTTCCCGGTGGTGGACGTCAAAGTCACGCTCTTCGATGGCTCCTACCACGACGTGGATTCAAACGAAAACGCCTTCAAGATGGCTGCCTCCATTGCGTTCAAGGACGCTATGCGCAAGGCCAATCCGGTGTTGCTTGAGCCGATGATGGCGGTTGAAGTCGAGACGCCAGAAGATTTCATGGGCAACGTCATGGGTGATCTCTCCGGGCGCCGAGGCATGGTGCAAGGCATGGAAGATCTGGCCGGAGGCATCAAGGCCATCAAGGCGGAGGTGCCGCTTGCCGAAATGTTCGGCTACTCCACGCAGCTGCGCTCGCTGACGCAAGGACGCGCCACCTACACCATGGAGTTCAAGCATTATGCCGAGGCGCCGAAGAATGTCGCAGAGGCAGTCATCAACAAGAAGTAATTCGTTCTTTAGAAGGATAGAAACATGGCCAAAGGCAAATTCGAGCGTACCAAGCCGCATGTGAACGTTGGGACGATTGGGCACGTGGATCATGGCAAGACGACGCTGACGGCGGCGATCACGACGGTGCTGTCCAACAAGTTTGGTGG
>Ga0226835_1000462_pt1 | contig 45995 bp, 40 predicted proteins | sample LAC_MetaG_1_FD_163627 | JGI IMG/M metagenome (GOLD analysis project Ga0226835, IMG submission 163627) | Anaerobic ammonium oxidizing microbial communities from anammox membrane bioreactor (MBR) in UC Berkley, California, United States -... | ecosystem: Engineered > Bioreactor > Anaerobic >...
CTTATCAGGAGATCAACGGCAAGAGGGTGGAGGTGGAGGTCGGATACATGGTTAAGGATTCAGCTTCAACGAGGCCGGGAATCAAGAATCAGGGACTGGAATACGGCTTTACCGTTGCCTCTTACGATCGTACGAAGGATCTCATCATCGACCCCCTCCTTGCATCCACTTTCCTGGGCGGAGGCGATAAAGAGCGTGGCAATGCCATCGCCCTGGACTCAAACGACAATGTCTTTGTGACAGGCCAGACGCTGTCGACAAACTTTCCCACCATTGCGGGGGCATATGATGAAACTTATATTGGTGGCGATATATTTATCTCAAAATTCAACGACAACCTAACGATCTTACTCGCATCCACATTCTTGGGTGGGAGTGATGAAGACTGGGGTAATTGCATTGCCTTGGATTCAAGCGACAATGTCTTTGTTACTGGACACACATTTTCAACGGATCTGCCTACCACTATAGGGGCATATGATAAAACCCTTAGCGGCTTTAAAGATGCGTTTGTTTCTAAACTAAGCAACGAGTTGGGGACATTAACAGCGTCTACCTATTTAGGCGGAAATGGTTCTGATTGGGGCACTGGCATCGTTATAGATAAAAACGACAACAGCGTTTTTGTGTCTGGATATTCAAATTCAGCAAACTATCCTACCACTACGGGGGCTTATGATCAGACTTATAACGGTGATCAAGATGTGGTTGTCTCGAAGCTTAGTAATAATCTAGGAACATTAACTGCATCCACATACCTGGGCGGAAATAGGGCTTCTGAACAGTGCAACGCCATTGCACTGGATTCAAACGGTAATGTCTTTGTAACAGGGTGGACTGGATCATCGGACTTTCCCACCACTACGGGGGCACATGATGTAGACTTCAATGGATCCACTAACTATGGTGATGTATTCGTTTCGAAATTCCCTAATGACCTTGGGACATTGACAGCATCCACATTCCTGGGTGGAAGTAGCGATGAAATTGGCAATTGTATCGCCCTAGACTCAAACGACAACGTCTTTGTGTCTGGATATACAAAATCAGCAAATTATCCCACTACTTTAGAGGCATATAATAGAACTTATATGGGCGGTAGCGATATATTTATCTCAAAATTCAAAAATGACCTGACGAGCTTACTCGCATCCACTCTTCTTGGTAAATCTCAGGATGACGAGTGTTATGGTATTGCCTTGGACAAAAGCGACCACGTCCTCGTGACAGGATTCACGGGTTCAGCGGACTTCCCTACTACATCCGGGGCATATGATGACACCTTCAATGGTTATTATGATGCATTTGCCTCAAAGTTCAGTAATGACCTGAAAAACCTGCTTGAATCCACATTTTTTGGTGGTATTTATTTTGAAGAAGGCAAAGGTTTTGCTATAGATTCGAGCGATAACATCTTTGTCGTTGGATGGGGTGGATCACCCAATTTCCCAACCACTACAGGAGCATATCAAGAAACTTTAAAGGGACGTCAAGACGGAGAGACTTCTGACGCCTTTGTCGTAAAGTTCAATAATTTTACTATAATATCTCCGACACCAACGCCAGGAACTTCTACTCCTACGTCAACACCGGGTACACCGACGCCAACACCAGTGTCAACGGCTACGCCCACGCCAGGCACACCGACGCCGACACCAGTGTCAACAGCCACGCCTACTCCAGGCACACCGACGCCAACACCAGTGTCAACGGCCACACCCACGCCAGGCACACCGACGCCGACACCAACTCCGGCGTCAACGGCCACACCAACGCCAACACCATCGCCTACTCCGGTGCCTTGTAAAGCGAAAAAGCTTAACGTAAAACCAAAATCTCTGAAGCTTTGGCTTGGAAATGATACAGAAAAAACCGTAATCTTAACCTGCAAAGCTGGTTTACCGTCGGTAAATCAACCAGTGAAGGCTAAGGTCGTGAGTGGTAAAAAATTCGTGACCGTTTCACCGGCAGAGGCTTACACTGACGAAGATGGTCAGGCAACGTTTACCATTACTGCCACAAATAAGACGGGCACTGCAGTAGTACGATTCAAGCATAAAAATCTGATAGGCGACGTAACGGTAAAGGTAAAAAAAGCACCGGGCTAAAAAGCATTTTTGACCGTTCTTGTTTGGGAACAGGTCAAATTGTTGTAAAAATTCTAAGAAAAGGGGGTGTCGTGTCAGAAGATACGGCACCCCCTTTTTTTTGAATTTTTCAGTTAGGCATGAAGGGTTAAACTGAATTTTTTTACATTGCTAATATGCCTGGCGCCAATTATTTGCTGGGTGGTGGTTTATTTCCAGATATCCGTCATCAAACGTTTAAGATTAAAACATACTGGCGGGGTATCATAATTGATTTTTAATCACTACCGCCCCGGCTCTTATGATATTGATGAAACATGGAAGCGGCAATTGATAATCAATAAAAACCCTATACACAGGTTAATAATATCGTAATTCCTGACGAGAATGATGCAAATTCGGGCATGAAATATCGTTTTGAGGATTGGAGGATATGGATTTCGACTGCGTAAGCATGATGCACTGGTCTATAAAGGTGCGTGAGGGGTAGTTTTAATTATCAATGTAGCGTTTGAACGAAAATCTGCCGAAGGCTGATAATACAAAAGGAGAGGGCAAAAGAATAGAATAAAAGTATTGAATATATGAAAAGAGAAAGGTAAACTTGCGACAAAAAGAAAGGTATTGCTATCTGCAGGTATGAGGAAAAAGATAAATATCCGATTGTGCGTCAAGACAAACAAAGGACATTCAATAAAAGATGAGAGTTAGCGTAATCATTCCTACCTTTAACAGCGCGCAGACGATTGATGATACGCTTAGAAGCATTATGAGTCAGAACTGGCAAGACCTGGAAATTATTGTGCAAGATGGAGGTTCCTTAGACGATACCAAGCCCATTGTTGAAAAATACCCAATTGCCATGTTGGGTTGGCAGTCAGAATCGGATCATGGACTCTATGACGCCATGAACAAGGGCATCAGTCGCGCAACCGGTGAGGTTGTTGCCATTCTTAACAGCGATGATACATGGATGCCAAATACCTTAGAGCGAGTCGTCTCGGTATTTTCACGCAATCCCGATATCGGTATAGTCTCTGGATCTATAGAAGTATGGGAAGATTTACCGAATGGAGCCAAAGTTACGTTAAAATCGAGTTTGGTTCATTTACATAAAGGGCTAACCATACAGCACCCGGCCACATTCGTACGACGAAGCGTGTATCATTGTATGGGTTTTTTTAATACACGTTATCGCATAGGCGCCGATTATGATTTTATTTTGAGATGTGTGCAGGCCAACATACCATTGGTAATTATTGATACTGTTCTCACCCGAATGCGGGCAGGTGGTAAAGGAAGTTCGGGTTTTAGTGTTGATGACTGGAGGATTCGAAGATCTCACAAGCTTTCTTCACCTGTCGGAGAAATTATTGCATGCGCAACTAGCTTTGCGCGATATGTGGCCAGACAGTTTCTTATAAGAGTTTTTGGGAAAAAATTCCTGTCAACCCTCAGAGGATACTCGTGGAACAAGCGGATATACCGGTAAATATCCTTTCATTCTGCATGCAGATGTAGCCATGGCAGGTATTCACAGGGAAAGATGCAAAAGGAACGAGTTAGTTTTTTGAAAAAACATGGATTCTCAGCTATTTTACAACTCTGACAGGGTTCCGAAACCCTGTCAGAGTTGAACCAGCACGTGGGATTTACCTTACGTCGTCATGATGTTTCAAAAAACTAAAGCGTTACCTAAATTCTTACCTCTTTGCGATATATTTCCATTTTAATTTACTATCGGGAGTAAGCACGTAGAGGGTATTATCGTTTGAACCAAAACAAAGAGTGCGGGGTTGTAACTGCCGCAGAATAAAGAATGATGTCACCCGCGGTATACATCTGTCTTCAGTTTTCTTCCGGAGTGATTGCATACATTTTTCCCCAGGGGCCAATGTAAATTGCCCCCTTATTTCCAACATCGGGTGATGCGGTTATTTCACAGGCTAATTGAAATACCCATTTTGTATAACTTTTTAAAGTGTTCGTCGGGGTTTCTTTATAAGCGCTCCGATCTGTTTACCGAAAACCTGCCCTGAACATTTGCCACGGAGTTTTATTGCCTGTGCCGCCTGAATGGGCTTGCATCGGGAAAGAATAAATAATATGCTTTAAATGATAATTACTGGACAGATACTACTTTTACTCTGTATTGTTTTTAAATATAACAAAGCAAAAGAGTTTTTCTGTGTCGGGTAGGAAAATTCGCTTTCTTTAAGGGTTCGGTAGAAATATAATTTTGGTAAGAGGCCAATAAGTTTCGGACGGATAAATGAATATAATTGAAAGCAAGGTACGGAATGAAAAGGTTTGTTCGTTTTTTTAAGAGCATTAAGGTTAAGCTCATCTGCTATTTCATCCTTATGACGGCACTGCCCATCCTGATCATAAGCAATACCGCTTACAACCGCGGGAAGCGGGCGTTAAACGACCGGGTAATAGAAAAGCTGACCTCGATTGCCGAATTAAAAAAGGCGCAACTGAGTAACTGGTTGCAGGAACGACTGATTGATATTGGCGTTCTCTCTACGAACAAATCCCTAGAAGTGTCGTTTTCTAATCTCCTTTACTTAAGAAAGGCATTCCGTTCCGTCGGGAAAATGAAGGAATCTGAAATTGGTGAGGTCTATTACAAGAGACTTTCGGAATACCTGAATAAACTCAAGGAAAAATTTGTTTACTGCAATGAAATATCGATGTTGGATATAGAAAATGGTGAGATCATGATGTCTACGACTGAATCAAATATCGGATTAATCGATGAAGATTACCCGTATTGTCTTGATGTGTTGGGAAGGAATGATCTACCGTTTAAAGATATTCACTATTCGAAATACACAAAACAGATAGGAATGACCCTTTTTGGTACATTGAAAAAAACGGATCCGGTTACCATGGAGGAAACAGACGTGGTCAACGGTATTGTCATTATCCGTATTAATACAAATAACGCCATAGGATCATTGTTGCAGGATTGGCCAGGCAGCGGAGAAACGGGGGAGACACTCCTGGTGCGTCGCACAGGAGATCAGTTACTGTTTCTTAATAATACGCGACATCTTGCGGATACGTCACTAAAAGTAAGTATTCCCGTGAATTCAATAACGCCGGAATCTTTTATGCTAGATGCCGGAGAAGAGGGTATCATAAAAGCCATTGATCACAGAGGGATAGAGGTTCTTCTGGCTTTTCGTTATATACCCCAGTTGAAATGGGGGTTGATCGTAAAACAGGATACCTCTGAGGCCTTTAAGTCGATTACGGAATTGAAGAACCAGGTAATTACCCTGGCAATCGTAAGTGAGTTCATTATCGTTATCATCATTTTTGTTCTGGCACATGGAATTACCCATCCTATTTCCAGACTGGTTCAAGGTGCACATGCAATCGGGAAGGGAAACCTTGAGTATCGTATTGCCATTAATTCTGAAGATGAAGTGGGCGTCCTCGCATCAGAATTTAACAAAATGGCCGAAAAGTTAGAAGGATCATATGCAGGGCTAGAACAAAAGATTCGTGAACGGACTGCACAATTGCGAGAATCTGAGGAAAGGTATCGGGAATCTATTAATCTCGCCAACGACGCTATTTTCACCTTGGATGTCGACTCTGCGCAGATCATTGATTTGAATAAAAAAGCTGAGGAGTTATCGGGCTGCTTGAAAAATGAATTTCATGACAAAAAGATATGGGAGATTGTCCCGGAATACGATCGTGAGAAGACAAGGCAATTATGGCTGACGATAAACGAGGCCGGCTCCGGTATGCTGGATAACGTTGATTGTCAGCATGTTGACGGCAGGCTTACTCCTACAAGTATCAGTGCAAGTGTGATTGAATATGGGAAGAGGAAGTCCATTCAGTGGATTTGCCGGGATATTACCGAGAGAAAAAGAATGGAGTTGCAACTGATTCAAACCGAGCGGTTGGCTGCGGTAGGCGAGTTGGCTGCAGGTGTAGCCCATGAAGTAAATAATCCATTAGGAGGGCTGCAGAATTTTGTAAAAATGATGAAGAAGGAGCCTGAAAATATATTACAAAATCGGGAATTTCTGGATTTAATGTCAGAAGGTCTGAAACGGATTGAGATTATCGTAAAACAGTTGATGACATTTTCCAGACCATATTCTACGCACATGTCCAATCACCGTTTAAATGAGATTGTGGAAAATTCTTTACGATTTGTAGACCACCGAATAAAAGAGTCTGGTGTCCATCTGAAGAAGGAATTGTCTCTTGATTTACCAGAAATTTACGGTGACGCTGACAATATCTCGCAAGTCCTTATTAATATTATCGTCAATGCCCTGGATAGCATCTCGAAAGATGGCAATCTGACAATAAAGACCGGGTATTGTGACTTTCATCCGTCAAGTATACAAGTTGCAATTACTGACACGGGGTCGGGGATTCCGGAAGAAATCCTCAATAAAATATTTAATCCGTTTTTTACCACAAAAGAGATGGGGAGTGGATTAGGTCTTGCAATTAGTAAGAGGATTGTTGACGACCATAATGGGAACATTGTGGTAAAGAGCAATCCAGGGGAAGGAACGACGTTTTATGTCTGTTTACCTGTGAGAAAGATAACGGTAACGACATGATGCAAAATATTAAGGAGTGCTAGTATGGGTGGCAGCAAAGTGTTGATTGTGGATGATGAAAAACTTATGAGAATATCCCTGGAGAGTCAGCTAAAGAAGGAAGGATATCACGTAAGATCGGTGGATAATGCGTTAGAGGGCTTAAAAATGGTTAAGTCCGAAGACTTCGATGTCGTGGTGACGGATTTAAGGTTGCCCGGCATGAATGGGATGGAGCTTCTCAAGGAAATTAAAAAATACAATCAGGAGATTGTTGTTGTTATTATGACGGCATTTGGTACTCTTGAAAGTGCCGTATCTGCAATTAAAGATGGTGCATACGATTATATTGCAAAGCCTTTTTCGACGGATGAATTGATAATCAAATTGCAGAGGGCGCTCCATTATAAAAATACGGCTGCAGAAATAAATCGTCTCAGAGGTGAAATTCAAGCTGAGTTTGAGTTCTGTAATATTGTCGGAAATAGTGAATCGATGAAAAAGGTACTCGAGATTGTGAAGAGTGTTTCCGAAAGGGATACAACCGTTCTCATACGGGGAGAAAGCGGAACCGGAAAGGAAAAAATAGCTGGCGCCATTCACTACCACAGCGGTAGGAGGACAGGGCCATTTATCAGGGTAAGTTGCGCCGCACTGAATAGAGAAATCCTGGAGAGTGAGCTTTTCGGACATGAGAAAGGTGCATTTACGGGTGCAATTAAGATGCGTCGCGGTAGATTCGAGCTGGCGGATGGCGGATCAATTTTTTTGGATGATGTGGATGATATACCCTTGGATATGCAGGTCAAGCTCTTGCGTGTACTTCAGGAAAGAACATTTGAAAGGGTCGGAGGCGAAGAGACCCTTGGTGTCAATGTTAGAGTTATCTGTGCAACAAAAAAAGACCTTCTGGAGCGTGTAAAAGAAGGTTGCTTTCGGGAAGACTTATTCTACCGGTTGAATGTAGTGCAAATTGGCATACCACCATTACGGGAAAGAAAGGGGGACATACCGCTGCTGATTAATTATTTTTTAAAAAAATTTGTGTCACAATATGAAGATGCCTTACCGGATGTTTCACCAGAGGTAGAAGAAGTCCTGGTAGCCTACGATTGGCCAGGAAATGTAAGGGAACTTGAAAATGTTATTGAGCACGCAGTTGCATTTTCCAAATCGAAAGGCATATCATTAGAAACTCTTCCAGAGTATTTGAGAAAGTGTGACGCAAGCACAGAGTTATTATCCATGGATTTATATAATAAGCAGTCGATAAACTTACAAGACGCGCTGACAGAAGTAGAAAAAAAACTTATCCAGTGGGCGCATCAAAAGACAAATGGCAATCAAGTCAAAATGGCTGAGATATTAGGTATCCCTCGCACGACACTTCGCAACAGGTTGGTGAAGCTACAGTCGTTTGACAAACCAATGCCTTAGCCCGACTTTCGTAATTCGCAGCAAAAAAGTTTGTTTTCAGGTCAGAAGCGTCAGAAAAGCCACGATATTCAAAGGAGTGCTTTTGAAAACGGTTTGTAGCGCCGACCTACTCTATTGACACAAGCAAAGGAAAGTGCAAAAACGCCCGCATGTTTCTCCGGGAAAAGATACGAACGAGAGGCGGGAAAACCCACCGTTATTGGAACGTATTAAAGCACCACCGGGTCAGCACGGGAAGAGTGGTGCAGCGGCAGATTCTCTCTTTGGGAGAACTCAATACAACACTGCAATATATCATGGTTATATGATATTGGGTGTTACCCTTGATTTGTAACTTTGGCAGGTTGAGTTTTCTCTTAACCAATTACCTTTTTTCCATTCTGCTTCCCGAGACATTTACCCCGTTACGCTGAATATGATTCGTCTCACTGGAAACACCGACAATTAAGTTTGTCAGTATCACTCCTGTAACTTGCACAAATGAAATGAAATTCTATATTATGGACTTATATTTTCAGGTCTTTTCCGGATAATTCACTCAAAAGATCCCGTACTTTTTTCATATCCTCCCATACTTTTGCTTTGTCATTGGGGTTTCTCAGGAGATAAGCGGGATGGAAGGTGATCATTATGGGAATACCCTTGTAGTCGTGAAACCTGCCCCGCAACGTGCCAACGGGAGCCTTTGTGCCAAGCAGGGTCTGTGCGGCAAAGGTGCCCAGGGCACACAGAACCTTTGGTTGAATAATCTCGATTTGTTTTAAAAGATAAGACATACAAAGGACGATCTCTTCGGGCAGGGGGGCGCGGTTTCCCGGAGGACGACATTTCAGGACATTGGCAATATATACATCATTGCGCTTCAGACCAATAGCCTCAATAATCTTGGTGAGTAATTGACCTGCACGACCAACAAAAGGTTCACCCTGAAGGTCTTCGTCACGACCCGGCGCCTCACCCACAAACATCAAGGTTGCACGGGGATTACCGACGCCAAAGACAAGGTTGGTGCGCGTCTTGCCCAGTGAGCATTTGTGGCAAGTCAGCATTTCATTCCGCAGGGTTTCGAGCATTTGAACCCTCTCTCCTTTTTCGGTCACGGAAGTTTGATCACTGAGTGGTTTTGTGGCATCTTTGGACGAACGCTTGTTCGTTCCTTCCGTCTGCCGTTTTCGTCCGTCGATGTCAGGGGTTTTCATAGATTGTTTTTCAGCAAGAAGATTGGATGACCGCTGTACGTTTAGCTTGTTTGGTCTGGAAACGGTAATGGTATCAATTCCAAACCCTTTTTCAATTTCAATCCTGGTTCTAACAGCCCGAAGTATAGATGCCAATTCTTTTTTTATTTCATCTGCAGACATAGTAAAGTCCCGCGTATCTTTTTACAATTTTATATGAATATTACTGGCAAACATCTTCCTTTCTTCATTTTCACGGGGATAAGTTTTATCGAATTTTCCACAACCCTGTTCAGTCCGGAACGGGTCAACCAACTTTGGTTGATATCATAACACAGCAAAGCCGCAACCAAATCTGAGTCGCCGACGCTTTTTACGATAAAGCCTTCTCCAGTTCTCCAACGATGCATTGTTGCACCTCATCAATGCTGCCCTGTATTTCGCAACCGGCAGCATACTTATGGCCACCACCTCCAAATTTTTTGGCAACGTCATTTACATTAAACCCGTTTCTACTCCTGAGACTTACTTTAACCCAATCAGGCTTTGTCATCTCACGGAGCAATACACCAACAGTCACCCCTTCAATTGACACGGGAATATCAGCAAATTCCTGCGTATCGATCGGATTGACATTCGCTTTTTCCAACATTGCTTTCGTTAACCAGATCGTGGCAATCCTCTTCCCGGCATGGAGAGTAACCGTGCTGAGCGCCTGGGCATTTAACTGGATTAAATTATAAGGATTGGTGTTGTAAACATTTTTGGAAATTTCTTCATGCCTTGCGCCATGTTCGATGAGGAATGCGGCCGCCCTGAGCGCCTCAGACGTAGTATTGCTATGGGTAAACCGTCCGGTGTCCGTTACAATTGCCACATATAAAGCCGTAGCGATATCCGGGGTAATAGCAACATCCATGCTCTTCAGAAGAGTTAGGATGACTTCCCCGGTGGCGCACATGTCCTCCACCACCCAATTGACCGTGCCAAAGTATTCATTAGAGACATGGTGGTCTATATTGATGATTTTCGCATCTTCCGGAATGGTTTCCCGTACCTTGCCAAGACGTTCAAGATTGGGACTATCGAGAGCGAAAACAACCTCTGTGCAGTCTTTCGGAGATTGAGGATATACATATATTCCTTCGGGAGGAACAATGAATTTGTATACCTGTGGAGTCGGAGAGTCGTTGGCAATGCAGACGTTTTTTCCCATACCCACGAGTGCATAATATAGGGCTATTTCGGACCCAATACCATCCCCATCTGCCCGAACATGGGTAGTAATAAGAAACCGTTGATAACGTTTTATAATACTATGGATATTGTCCACGTGCATTTTTACGGCAATATCTTTCATTCAAAAGGCTCCTAATAAAGCAGTACTGCAGATTTTCTGCCTCCACCCATGGTTGTGAAGCAGGAAAAGGATGATACGTAATAGTGAACGCAAGGAAAGGGGTCGTTGCAAGCACATTTGCGTTGCTCAGGATAGATTCCACGAGACAATTTTCGACTTGAAGACACTTCGTATCTCAGTCAAACAATTGCTTCGGGCTATTAATTACATTGCATGCATATGTATTTATTATCTTTACTATTGCTGAGGTTTGTGTGAAACTTCTTTTCGAGATGACCATCACTGTCCGGTTCAGCTTGCCAGAAAAGGGGATTATATGCAAAACAATGCACTTTGTCAAACCTTCTTTTCCCTTGCATTTTAATTATTTATACGATAGCATAAAGTTTTATAATTTATATGTTTTCTTTCTTCTATAATTTATCAAAAATTTAGATATTATTGTTTAAAAAAGGCAGGGGAATATGTTCAGGATTGTTGAAAAAACAAAGATTGCAGAATCTAATTTTTTAATGAAGATTGAGGCTCCCAAGATTGCCAGCAAAAGAAAGGCTGGACAATTTGTCATGCTTCGTATAGACGAACCGGGAGAGAGAATACCTTTAACCATAGCTGGTTCTGACACTGCTCGCGGCACAATTACGATCATTTTCCAAGTTGCAGGCGAGACAACCCAACAATTGTCTACATTAAACGCCGGTGATTATTTGCTTGATGTCGTAGGTCCCTTGGGACATCCCACCCATATTGAAAATTTTGGAACAGTTGTTTGTATCGGCGGAGGTCTTGGCATTGCTTTAGTGATGCCAATAGCTCAGGCGCTCCATGATGCCGGAAATACGTTAATATCCATTATTAGCGCAAGAAATAAAGATCTGCTGATTTGCGAAAAGGAAATGCAGGCGTGTAGTGATGAGTTTATGATTGCCACGGACGATGGTTCGAAAGGTATCAAGGGTTTCCCCACACAAATACTCCAGGATCTGATTAACAGCGGAAGGAAGATAGACGTTGTTTTCGCCGTAGGGCCGGTACCGCTCATGGCTGCTGTCAGCAAGCTCACAAAGCCTTATAATATTAAGACGATAGTTAGTCTGAATCCTATCATGGTGGACGGAACCGGAATGTGTGGTTGTTGCAGGGTCTTAATCGATAATAAACCCAAGTTTGTATGTGTGGATGGTCCGGAGTTTGACGGCCATCAGGTGGATTATGAAAATTTATCACAGCGTCTGAAAGCATATGCAAATAAAGAGCCCAGAATACCCAGCGTAAGCCAGGATAGCTCCTGCTGGAAACCGCCAGAAGACCGTTCAGGCACAGTTCACAAACCAGCGGTCTCAATGCATGCTTCCGAAGGGCATGCCGTTGTTGAGCAATTGGCAGCGGGTCTTTCCGGTGTTGAATCCGGTGGGGGAAAACCGGCTGCAAAAAAGATAGGCGCCATTCCCCGACAGAAGATGCCTGAACAAGAACCCAAAAACCGGATAAAGAATTTTGATGAGGTACCGTATGGATATACGCCGGAAATGGCACGGCAGGAGGCATTGCGATGTCTGCAATGCAAAAAGCCTCTCTGTTGTGACGGATGCCCCGTTAGTATAGACATCCCGGGATTCATCAAATTAATTGCAGAAGGTGATTTCCTTGCGGCAGCACGTAAGATCAAAGAAACAAACGCACTGCCGGCTGTCTGCGGACGGGTGTGCCCGCAGGAAGATCAGTGTGAAAAGGTATGTATCGTAGGTAAGAAATTCAAGCCTGTGGCCATTGGAAACCTGGAACGTTTTGTTGCTGACTATGAACGAAACCATGGTTCTGTAGAAATACCCGCAATACCGGAGAAGACTGGCTATAAAGTAGCCATTGTGGGCGCCGGCCCTGCCGGGCTTGCCTGCGCGGGTGAATTAATCAAGATGGGGCACGAGGTAACGATTTTCGAGGCGTTGCATAAGGCAGGCGGGGTGTTGGTTTACGGAATTCCCGAATTCAGATTACCCAAAACAATTGTGGATTCCGAGGTGGAGTATCTCCGGAAATTAGGAGTCAAAGTCGAACTAAATGCCGTCATTGGTAAGGCACAAACCGTAGACGATTTGTTACAGAACGGTTTCGACGCCGTCTTTGTTGGCACTGGCGCCGGCTTACCCATGTTTATGGGAATTCCTGGAGAAAACCTGAACGGCGTTTATTCAGCCAATGAATACTTGACGAGGGTCAACCTGATGAGGGCTTATAATCCAACTTACGCCACTCCTATTGCTATGCGAAAGAATGTGGCTGTGATTGGAGCTGGAAACGTTGCTATGGATGCTGCACGAACTGCATTACGTCTCGGCGCTGAGAATGTGTACGTCGTGTACCGGCGTTCCCGGGAAGAAATGCCCGCAAGAATTGAAGAAATCCACCATGGAGAGGAAGAAGGTTTGCAATTCAGATTCCTCACAAATCCTATACGAATCTTAGGGGATGAAAAAGGCTGGGTCAAGGGTCTCGAGTGTGTGCGCATGGAGCTGGGTGAGCCTGATGAGTCAGGGAGAAGACGTCCCATCCCAGTCAAGGGATCGGAGTTTGTGATCGATGTCGAGTGTTTAATTATGTCCATTGGTAACGGTCCTAACCCCTTAGTTCAATCCACAACACCCGATATACAGGTAAATAAATGGGGTAATATTGTTGCTGATCTTGAGACGTGCAAGACGAGCAAGGAAGGGGTTTTTGCGGGCGGTGACATTGTGACGGGCGCGGCAACGGTAATTCTGGCTATGGGCGCAGGCAAAAAGGCAGCAAAGGCAATCGACGCCTATGTAAGATCGAGAAAGCCGGCCGCAATGGCGAGCTAGACACATGAGGATTATTTTAAACGGCGAGACAAAAGAATGTCCCGAAGGAATAACGATAGAACGTCTGCTTGATTTGTATAAAATCGATAAAAATCGTGTCGTCGTGGAATTAAATTTACATGTCATCCCAGGGAAAGAACTTTCTACCAGGATACTGAGGGAATCGGACGTATTGGAGGCTGTGACCTTTGTCGGCGGCGGATAAAATCGAAAAAAAGACAGAAAATACCCCTTTAAAAATTGGGAAGTATGAATTTACTTCCCGACTTTTTGTTGGCACAGGCAAGTACCCTTCGATGGAAATAATGAAAGACGCCTTGGCGGCCAGTGAGGCAGAAGTTGTTACCGTTGCTGTCCGCAGGGTAAAGATCAACGAGACGACGTCTCTGTTAGACTATATCGACACCAGGAAATACAAAATATTACCCAATACGGCGGGATGTTATTCAGCCGAGGAGGCAATTAGAACGGCACGCCTTGCACGGGAGACAGGCCTATCCGACATGATTAAATTAGAAGTACTTGGTGATGAAAGGACCCTTTTGCCAGACCCGGTGGAAACTCTGAAAGCAACAGAGATTCTGGTAAGAGAGGGGTTTGCAGTGCTTGTATATACCTCTGATGATCCCATTATTGCACGAAGACTGGAAAATGCAGGTGCAACCAGTGTTATGCCAGCAGGCGCACCCATTGGATCAGGACAGGGTATTTTAAATAAAAACAACATACAGATTATCCTTGAGTCAGTAAAGGTTCCTGTTATCGTCGATGCAGGCGTGGGCACTGCGTCTGATGTTTCTATAGCCATGGAACTTGGCTGTGCGGGAGTATTACTGAACACGGGAATTGCCCTTGCAAAAGACCCCATCCGCATGGCAAGGGCAATGAAACTGGCGTGTGAGGCAGGACGACTTGCATTTCTTTCCGGACGCATACCCAAAAGACTCTACGCAAAAGCTAGTAGCCCTGAAAAAGACTTCTAACGTTGTTCTTCCTGCCAGGGTAAATTAATACCAGAAAAACATTTATTGCGACCTTGCTTCATTTTAAAAAAGGAATCCTCAATCTCTTATGCTTGCCAAAAGAATTATACCGTGTCTGGATGTTAAGGACGGACGTGTCGTCAAAGGAACAAATTTTTTAAACCTGAAAGATGCAGGGGACCCTGTGGAAATAGCATCCTTGTATGATAAGGAGGGAGCCGATGAATTAACCTTTCTGGACATCACAGCGTCCCATGAAAACAGGAACATTATTCTTGATGTTGTAAAAAAGACAGCCGAACAAGTATTCATGCCGTTAACCGTTGGTGGAGGCATCCGTGGCATTGACGACATCCGCCGGCTGCTCACCGCGGGTGCAGACAAGGTGTCCATCAATACAGCAGCAGTTAAAGAGCCAGAGTTTATTACAAAAGCCTCCAGGCGTTTCGGTAGCCAATGCATCGTGATCGCAATCGACGCAAAAAAAATACAAGGTAATTCTGAAGCACAAAAATGGGAAGTTTATATAAACGGTGGCAGAACACCTACCGGATTAGATGCTATCTCATGGGCAAGAACCATTGAGGAAAAAGGAGCCGGCGAAATATTATTGACCAGTATGGACTTTGATGGCACAAAAAACGGGTTTGATATTGAATTAAACAGAACGATATCCGAAATGGTAAACATCCCGGTTATCGCATCAGGCGGGGCGGGTAAAGTAGAACATTTTTACGATGTTTTTACAAAAGGAAAGGCAGATGCCGCATTGGCTGCCTCTATCTTTCATTACAGAGAGATCTCCATACAATCCGTGAAGGAATACTTAATTAGAAACGGTATTAAGACACGAATTTACAAATAGTTGTGCATGATTCTCTGTTACACAATAGCCTTGCAGCATTCTACTGAAAGAAATAATTATTTTCAATTTATTGACAATATTAAATTTAATGATATAATTTTAGGGTTTTCTATTATTTTAAAATAATAACTTATCCCATCCGGCTGTATGGCGAGTAATATCCCACAAGAGAAGATTGCAGAGATACAACGCGCTTCAGACATCGTTCAAATCATATCAGAATATGTCAATTTAAAGCAAAGCGGTAAAAATTTTCTAGGCTTATGTCCATTTCATTCGGAAAAAACCCCTTCCTTCACGGTAAATCCAGAAAAAAAGCTCTTTAAATGCTTCGGATGTGGCGAAGGCGGAGCCGTATTCCAGTTTATAATGAAGCAAGAAGGGATAGGTTTCGTGGAGGCTGTAAAGTTAGTGGCTTTCAAGTCACATATCGATCTTTCTTATTTACACAATCAAAAGGGAACTTATTCTCTTGCAGAAAAGACTCGCTTGATAAACACAAACGATTTTGCCGCAAAATTTTATCATAAAATTTTGCTTACTAGTGAACAAGGAAGGTTGGCAAGAGATTATTTACAAAAAAGGCAGATAAATGATCAATCCATAAAAAAATTTTGTCTTGGCTATGCTCCTGATAGTTGGAATACCTTAATCCGAATCTGTAAAGAACGAAAAATTCCAGAAAACCTATTAGAAAAAGCTGGTTTGGCTATCCTTAAAAAGGAGGGGAACGGTTATTATGATCGTTTTCGCAATCGATTAATGTTCCCAATATTTGATGCCAGGCGGCAGGTCATAGGTTTTGGAGGCCGGTCGCTGGATGATTCACTTCCTAAATATCTCAACTCACCCGAAACCGTTCTTTTCAACAAGAGCAATGTCCTTTACGGTATTGATATTGCCAAAAGCACTATTCATAAGCAACGACGAGTAATACTTATGGAAGGGTATACGGATGTAATCATGGCACACCAGAACGGTATCGAATGGTCGGTGGCCGTAATGGGAACATCTGTATCAAAACAACACCTAAAGCAATTAAGGCAGTACTGCAATCAGGTAATACTGCTTCTGGATTCTGACATTGCCGGATGGAAATCTTCAGATAGGAATCTGGACATCTTTATCGAAGAAGAATTTGATGTCAAAATTGCCCAACTGCCTAAGGGTTACGACCCATGTGACTTTCTTGTAGCGGAAGGAGCTGAAAAATTTTTGTCGTATGTTAATTATGCCAAAGATTTTTTTAGCTTTAAGGTCGAAATGACTGCATCCAAATGGGACATGTCAACCATTCATGGAAAGGCAAATGCCATCAATGACGTCCTTTCAACAGCAATGAAAATGCCCGATGTTATTAAACGTAATTTACAAATCAAAAGGATCGCCGAAGAAATGTCTATTGATGAGGATGCACTGCGGACCCATCTGAAAAAATTCAGTAAACAATCGTCTCTTGTACCAAACAAACAAGACGTCAAACATAGATTAGACGCCTCTTTCATGGCGGAGCGGGAACTTTTGTATTTAATGTTATCATGCAACGAACTTATACCAAAAGTCATCGAAGAAATAGGATTGGAAGAATTCAGCAATAACGATCTTTTTAAGATCGCTGAAAAAGTGATTGAACTATACCATAAAAATAATGTGGTAAGAGAAGAAGATGTATTACATCTCTTAGAAGACGAAAGACTCAACAAAACGCTCATGGATGTTGTAACTACTAGGGAGTTTCAAAATATTGCCAATCAGAACGAAAGGTTGGAGGCATATATTCATTTTTTTAAAAGGCGGAACAGCAAGAAAGAAAGATATCAGGCAAAGGTTAAAACGCTACAGACGATTAGGGTCAGCAACAGCGAAGAAGATATTGTTGTCTTGCTGAATGAGCTTCACAAAAAAAACAAAAATATCCATGTCTTGAAAAATAACGCCTAACGCGAGGAGTTGTTTACGTGCCATCTGATGTAAGACAGGTAAAGAAAAAAAGGTAACTTCGATTATCTCCATTTACATAAAGGTCATTGTTGAGGAGGACTATCCTTAGATGGAAAGTTTAAATCAAAAAATTAAGCAACTGGTACAAAAAGGTAAGGAAAAGGGCTATTTAACTTACGAAGAACTGAATGATATCTTGCCTGATGATGCGGATATTTCCCCCGAGAAGATTGATGACATCTTGATGATGCTGGATGAATTAGGCATCGACTTGATCGATGAGACTGAGATTGAAAGTCGCGACGTTATTGAAACCGAAGAGGGTGAACCCTACCCGGAAGTTGAATTAGAATTTGGCGAAGTTCCAACCATCACCGAAAAGATAGATGACCCGGTTCGTATGTACCTCACGCAAATGGGTGAAATTCCTTTGCTTAACCGTGACGAAGAAATCATGCTTGCGAAAAAAATAGAAATTACCAGAAAGAGATTTTTAAAGAAAGTCCTGCATTCTGATCTTTCCCTGGCAACCTGCTTGAGAATATTAGAGGATGTCAATAATGGAGAATTATCGTTTGACCGTACCTTGAAAGTGAATGCAATGGTTGACAATTGCAAGGATGAGATTTTAGAACAGTTTCCACGGAGTGCTAAAATATTAAAATCCCTCCTCCAAAAGAATAAAGAAGACTATCTCCGGGTAAAACGGAAACAAATTTCCAGGAAGGAAAGAATAAAACTTCTCCGAACGATCAGAAACAGAAGGAGAAAAGGGATAGATCTGCTCGAAGAAATCAATATTCGCACAAAACGAATACAGCCTATGTTGAAAAGACTCCAGGAAATCATTTTCGAAATGGAATTTTTAGAAAGCCAGATGACAGAATCAAAACAGCGCTCCCGTTCCAATGGTTATTACAAAGAATTAGAATTACAATTCGCAAAATTAGAAGAATTGGTCCTGGAATCTTCAAACAGTTTAAAACGACGCGTAGGCTCCGTTGAAAACATTTATAAAGAGCACGAGACTGCCAAGAGAAAGCTTTCCGGTGCAAATCTCCGACTTGTCGTAAGCATCGCAAAAAAATACCGGAATCGCGGACTCAGTTTTCTCGATTTGATTCAGGAAGGAAATACTGGTCTCATGCGGGCAGTTGATAAATATGAATACCGGCGCGGATACAAATTCAGCACATACGCTACGTGGTGGATACGTCAGGCAATTACGCGGTCGATTGCAGATCAGGCAAGAACGATACGCATCCCTGTGCATATGATTGAAACCATGAGTAAAATAAGAAATGTCTCTAAGAAACTGCTCCAGGAAAAAGGTCGTGAACCAACCATTGAAGAGATTGCAAGAGAAGTAAAGATTACCGTGGGAGAGGCACGGCGCGTTCTTAAAATATCCCGCCACCAAATCTCGCTGGACCGACCTGTTGGCGAGAGCGAAGACAGCTCCTTTGGTGATTTTATTGAGGATGAAAAGGCGGAATCGCCTGTGTCTGCAGCAACCCAGGAAATGCTTAAAGATAAGATTGAAAGTGTATTAGAGACGTTAACGTACCGCGAAAGAGAGATTATTAAACTCCGGTACGGTATTGGTGATGGCTATACCTATACCCTCGAAGAAGTTGGCAAAATATTTAAAGTTACACGGGAGAGGGTACGACAGATTGAAGCGAAAGCCGTACGGAAATTGCAACATCCGATTAGAAGCCGGAAACTTGAAGGATTTTTGGACGGTGTCAGTGCTGATTGATAGGCAAGATTTGTGCATCCCACTCCTTTAAAGTGCTTCTCGTTTATGCGCTTAAAATTATTGTTTGAGAGGAATCTATGAATGAAAGGATAGAGGTACTCCGGAGGTTGCAATCAATAGATACAAAACTGCGAAGGTTGGAAGGTGATAAACTCTACCGTAGTTACGATGTTCAAAAAAAACTTACTTTAATCCAACAAAAGAAAACAGATTTGTCAAAACTGAACGAAGAGATAAAGACGTTTCAAAAAGACATCGGGATTAAGGAACTTGACTTGAAAAGTATGGAAACAGAGATTATCAAATTACGCTCACAGATGAATCAAGTCAAAACAAACAAAGAATATAACGCAATAAAAACAGAAATTGGAGGAAAGGAGGCAAATAAATCCATTCTGGAGGATGAAATCCTTGGCATGATGACGAAGTATGAAGAAATGAATCAGAGATACAAATTATTTGAAAAAACGATTGAACACGAAAACTCGCAATTAAAGGAACTCCAGAAACATGTGGAAAACGACCTGATAACAATAGACACCGAGATAGATGAAATGAAAAAAAAGCGCGATAAATATACCTCCATGCTTGATGCTGACACCTTACAACATTACAATCGTTTAGTAAGCCACAAGGATGCAGTTGCAGTAGTTCCTGTTGTTAGCAAGGTATGTCAAGGATGTTTTATGTCCATTACAGCTCAAACGCTTAATCAACTTTTGTCAGGCAAAGACCTCACCTTCTGCCATAGTTGTGGCCGTATTTTATTCCTGAATAATGGCGATGGGGATTTAGAGGAAGAGTAGACAAGGTGGTCGCCGGCTCTTTCCCTTCTTCGCGAAAGAGCGGGAGGAAAGTCCGAGCTCCACAGGACACAGTGCTCCGTAACGCGGAGTCCCGGAGACGGGAAGGAAAGTGCAACAGAAAATATACCGTCCCATCTTTTCATGGGATAAGGGTGAAATGGCGGGGTCATTATTGACTTAATGCAAGAGCCCACCGCTCTGGTGGTGACATCGGAGGCATGGCAAACCCCACTGGGAGAAAGGTTAAATAGGGAGGGATGAAGTGGTCCGCTTCAGTAATACCTCCGGGTGAACCGTTTGATCTCGTTGGCAACAACGAGACTAGATAAATGACCACCCACGACAGGACTCGGCTTATTGTCTACTCAAAATAAAAACCCCTCTGAAAGATAACCTGACGGAGGGGTTTTTATTTTTATGACAATCTATTTCTTTTTTCCCTTTTCCCCGCTCTTTTTCTTTTCCAATCCTTCCTTCTTTTTTCCGCCGGGGCTGTGCTTCGCACATGTCGTACACATATTCCCTCTCCTGTCAAAAAAAGATGCTCTCCGAAATAAAATCCCGTTTTTGCAAATTTTTACCGTACGTATGGATCATGTATAGATTCTATCAGGTGCAAACCCCTCTCAAGAGCCTGTTTATTGATGGCAAACAAGTTTCCCTTTTTCGCTTTTAGCATCTCTTGTAACTGCTCCAAAATGAGATTAGGAGAAAATAATTTTTTAATTGCCAGATAGGCACCCAGCATGACGATGTTTGAGACCAGTACATTTCCTAATTTGCTCGCAATCTCTGTGGCAGGCACTTCATAGATTTTTGCATCAGGGAAATTGTCTGATTTAATCATAGAGGTATTTAAAAGAAGCAATCCGTCTGCCTTTAACATCCCCTTAAATTTTTGATACGAAGGTTGATTCATAACAATAAGGGTATCGGCCTCCTCGATAATTGGGGAAAAAATCTCATTGTTTGAAATGATGAGGTGATAGACCGCGGTTCCGCCTCTTACTTCGGTACCATAGGAAGGAAAATACGTCACCTTTTTCCCGTCAATCATGGCTGCCTGCGCAATTAATTTCCCCAATAACATCATGCCCTGTCCTCCAAAACCGGCCAGGATTATTCTTTCTGTTATATCTGTGGGTAAACAACTATTCATTGTGTCCAATCTTTTACCACTCCGAGCGGGAAGGTTTTGGACATTTCTTCATCAATATGTCGCATCGCCTCGTTGGCATCCATCCTCCAGTAGATAGGGCATGGAGATAAGATTTCTATCAGGGAAAACCCTCTTTTCTCTATTTGTGTCTTAAATCCTTTTTCGAGGGCTTTTTTCGTCTTTCGAACGTTTTCCGGCGAGGAAAGACTCACCCGTTCAAGGTAACTACTTCCACCCAAAACGGACAAAAGTTCACATACACGAATAGGATGTCCGTAGTTTATCGAGTCCCTGCCTGATGGCGTAGTTGCCGTTTTCTGCCCGACAAGGGTCGTCGGCGCCATCTGACCATTCGTCATGCCATAAACGGCATTATTAACAAAAATAAAGGTAATATTTTCGCCTCTATTGGCAGCATGAATAATCTCTGCGGTTCCGATTGCTGCCAGATCACCATCCCCCTGATAGGCAAATACGACATGGTCAGGATGCACCCTTTTAATACCCGTGGCTACAGCAGGAGGTCGGCCATGTGCTGCTTCACACATATCGATATCAAGGTAATTATAGGCAAGTACAGCGCATCCTACCGGTGCCAATCCAATAGTTTTTCCCCGAATTCCCCATGCATCAATGATTTCGGCAATAAGCCTCAGTACAATTCCATGTCCACATCCCGGACAAAAACGTGTTGGTGTATCAATGAATGTTCTCGGTTTTTCATACAACGCCTTCATATCATCTTACCTCTGCTAATTGTAACAAAGTATTGGCAAGATTGTCTGGTACAACTTCTACAATCTTTTTGATTACCTGCGTGGACGTTGGAACTCCTCCACCAGTCCTCCCATAAAAATGCACCGGACATTTACCTTCAACTGCCAGCCTTACATCCTCTACCATTTGCCCGGCACTCATCTCAACAGTTAAAATACACGGTACTTTTTCTGATATCTTTCGGATGATTTCTTTTGGAAAAGGCCATAGAGTAATGGGGCGTATCAAACCAACTTTGAATTCGAGCTGCCTGCTTTTCCTGACAACATCTGCACATACCCGTGCAGATGTTCCATAAGCAACCAATACAATATCGGCTTTATGTGTATTAACCGTTTCGTAACGGACTTCATGCTCTTCTATTGCCTCATATTTTCTCTGTAAATGAGCATTGAACTCTTCCAGTTGCCCTTTCACCGGATAGAAAGACTTTACAATATTCCTTTTTCTCCCTTCCGCCCCTGTCAGTGACCAGGTTTTTTGAGGAAGATTTTTCTTAGGCCTTTTATGAAATTCCATCGGTTCCATTAACTGTCCGATTTGAGCGTCTCCCAAGATCATAACCGGATTTCGGTATTTGTCGGCAAGGTCAAAGGCATCGTATACAAGATCTGCCATCTCCTGGACAGAACTAGGCGCAAGAACAATGGTATGATAATCACCATGGCCACCACCCTTGACTGCTTGAAAATAGTCTGCCTGTGATGCAGAAATATCGCCCAATCCAGGCCCTCCCCGTTGTATATTAACAATGACACACGGCAACTCACTACCGGCGAGATATGATATTCCCTCTTGCTTCAGACTAATGCCGGGACTCGAAGAAGATGTCATTGCACGGGCACCTGCTGCCGCGCTGCCATAAACCATATTGATAGCTGCAATCTCACTCTCTGCCTGGATAAAGGAGCCACCAATCTGTGGCATCCTCATTGACATATAATTGATCAGTTCATTCTGAGGAGTAATGGGATACCCATAATAGTACCTACAACCTGCTACTATAGCTGCTTCCGCAGCGGCCTCATTTCCCGTCATTAACTGTTTCATCAAAACATGCCCCTTGTAAATTGTCCCTAAAAATAACGCTTAATTTTTAATTATAAATCTCTATCGCTACATCAGGACACATGATTGCACATTTTTTACAGCCATCACACTCTGCACCTTCCCTGAATTTCACTGGATATAAGCCCTGTTCATTTATGGTATCAGATATCACAAATGAATTGTTATGGCATACCGGCACGCAGAGACGGCATCCTTTACAATAATTCTCTTTTATTTTAATTACGGCCATAATTCGGTTGTCCTCCCCAATGTAACTTTTCCCGCAACACGCCATAAAATGTCCTCTCACCCGTGTCTATCATCTGAACTTCGACATCAGACCTTTCAACCTTTATCTTATCGCCCATCTCCAATTCCATAAAGACCTGTCCATCAACCGTAAAACCGGTACCGACTAATTGAGACAAGATTTCCATCTCAACCTTCACATCCGAAGAAACCACCAACGGTCGGTTTGTAAGTGTATGAGGGCATATTGGCACAATAATAAAAGCATTCAAATCAGGTGTTAAAAGCGGACCTCCGGCAGAAAGCGAATGCGCCGTCGAGCCTAAGGGAGTTGACACGATCAAACCATCTGCCCGGTATGTTGCAACATCTTCCCCGTTAATATTCAATTTTATAGAAATCAATCGTGAGAAAGACGAGCGTGAGACCACAGCATCATTAATACCCATGGATTCGCTTATCATATTTCCTGCACGCTCAACTCGGGACAACAGGAGCATCCTCTTACGCACCCGATAGTTTCCTATAAATATTTTTTCTAAAGAGGCAAGTACATTCTTTTCCATAAGCTCCGCCAAAAAACCAAATCTTCCCATGTGTACACCTATGATCGGTATCTGATCTCTTCCTAGCCCCCGGCATGTTGAAAGAATAGCTCCGTCTCCTCCAAACACCACCGCAATTTCTGCCCCCATTTTTTCAATTTTTTTCCCTTTCGAGACATCAAGAATTTCAGCAACTACGTGCTTGTCCAACCATGGCTTTAAGCCAAAAATCGTATCATGAATCTTTTTTTTATTTAAATCACCAAGAACCAGAATTTTTTTCATTTGCTTAAACGGTCAAACGTCGCTTCCCAGCACTGATAAAAGAATCTCGCACATCTGCCAAACCTAGCATTGCAATAAATCTCCCGGCAATTCCATCTTCATCCAGGCCAATATTTTTTAAGATCAGGTTCCGAGGACCATGCTCCATAAAACGATCAGGAATACCCGCACGCATAATCTTGTTAAGATTTTCTCCTGCATCCGAAACAAGTTCCAGCACGGCGGAACCAAAACCACCCATTAATGCGTGGTCTTCCACGGTAAGAATCAATTTGTTATTCCTGACCAACCTTAAAATAAGTTCTTTGTCAAGAGGTTTCGCAAACCTTGCATTTACTACAGTAACATCAATTCCTTTTTTATTCAGTTTTTCTGCTGCCTGCATACACCGATACACCATAGCGCCATAAGCCAGAAGAACACCATCAGAACCTTCCCTTAAAACCTCGGCCTTTCCAATTTCAAATTTCTTATAATGCGGACTGAGTTTTTCTTCAGGGATGTCTTCTTTCGGATATCGGATTGCTGCTGGTTTACCAGATTCTAAGGCAATCTTTAGCATAGACTTTAACTCATCCCCATCTTTTGGCGCCATTAAAATAATCTCGGGCAGATTACGAAGATAGGCAATGTCAAAAATCCCATTATGAGTGGGGCCATCATTCCCTACAATCCCTGCTCGGTCAAGCACGAATACGACACTGTGCCTTTGTAAACAGATATCGTGAAACACCTGATCATAGGCCCTTTGTAAAAATGTCGAATAGATAGCCACCACGGGCTTGAGTCCACCTGCAGACAGTCCATTGGCCAAACCAACCGCGTGTTGTTCACAAATTCCAACGTCATAGAATCTGTCTGGAAATTTTTTACCAAAAGAAACTATGCCCGTGCCATCGGGCATAGCAGCGGTAATACCCACTACCTTCGGGTCTATTTTTGCCAGTTCTACAAGGGTATTTCCAAAAACCTTGGTATAAGCAATCTTTTTGGAATCAGAGGATATTTCTTTAATTTTTCCGTTACACATCTCAAACTTACCGGCACTGTGGTATTGTGCTGGATTTTGATATGCCGGCTCAAAACCCCTTCCCTTTTCCGTTATCACGTGGAGTAAAACAGGCCCTTCAAGATGCTTAATATTATTCAAAGTATCAGTGAGTATTCGGAAATCATGGCCATCAATAGGCCCAAAATAATTAAAACCAAGATCTTTAAATATTTGACCGGGAACACCTCCGCCCTGAATTAACTCGACAATATGTTCCATAGTCTTCTCAACCGGCTTACCAAGCACGGGAAACACTTTCAATAAATTATGGACCTCTTTTCTTATATCCATATAGATCGGGGCCGTCCGGATTTTATTCAGATATTTTGAGAAAGCGCCAACGGTGTTGGAGATAGACATTTCATTATCGTTTAATACCACCAATAAATTTTTCTTCAGATAACCCGCATGATTTAAAGCCTCCAAAGACATCCCTGCTCCGATAGCGCCATCACCAACAATTGCCACAATCGATTTTTTTTCTCCAAGAATCGCAGAAGCACACGACATGCCCAAGGCTGACGATATGGCATCCCCGCTATGGCCGCATGTAAATGGGTCATACTCACTCTCGTTTTTGTCAGGAAAACCGCTGAGACCGTTATATTGTCTTAGCGTCGGAAATTTCGTTTTTCTACCCGTAAGAATTTTGTGAACATATGCCTGGTGCCCTACATCCCACACGAGCCTGTCTTTTTTGAAATCGAAACAATAATGGAGCGCCATCGTTAACTCAACGACACCGAGATTTGAAGAAAGATGACCGGGATTTTTTGAAACAACATTCACGATTAATTCACGAATTTCCGCAGCGAGTTTTGGCAGCTCTTCCAGTTTTAACTTCTTTAAATCTTCCGGATATTCAACAGAATCCAATAGTTTACTCATGGTTCACACATTATGATAAATCGAAAAAGGTTATCCATTTAAACAGATAGCTATTTTACATTATTACTTTTAGTAGGTTCAATCTCATAATCCCTGGTACGAAAAACACCGTCTTCATTCTTTACGAGAATTTGAATTTTTTTTTCTGCATCCTCTAACAGGGTAATACACTGTTTGTAGAGTTTAATGCCCTGCTCATATTTTAACAAGGTTTCATCGAGCGATAAATCCCCCTTCTCAAGAATCTCTACAATATCCTCCAATCCTTTTACTGCAACCTCGAATTTTATCTTTGCCATAGGGAATAATCACCCCATTTATAATATCTTCCGCACCAGTATGATATATGAATCATTGCTGTATTTAATTGCTTTTGCATTCTGTAAATATCACACCAATCCTTCGTGCTTATTTACGGTAATAATTCAACGACTGATGACACAATACCACCATGGAAAAATCGTGTCTTTAACATTTTTCCTGCACTCAATCCTTCAGTAGATTTGACCAGTTTATCATCTTCTGCCGTGGTAGTAATCGAATATCCTCTGCTTAGCACTCTTAATGGACTGATGCTATCCAATCGACTTGCAAAACCAACGAGCCGTTCGCGTTCTAATTCAATAGTATGTTTCCCAGCCATGACGAGACGTTGTATCATTTCATCCAAATCCTGTTGTAATCGAAGTACTTTATCGAAGGGTCTTTTCAATGAAAAACTATTCTCAATCCTCAGTACCCTGCTTCTCATAAGCAATATTTTATTATATAATACTTGTGCAAGTCTAGTCTTAATTTTCTCACAGACATCCTTTATCTGATCATACCGAGGGACAACTAGTTCACCAGCCTCGGTAGGTGTTAGTGCTCTTTTATCTGCAACCAGGTCTGAAATCGTCACATCGATTTCGTGACCCACTGCCGAGATAACAGGAATTTTAGAGGCAAAAATACTGCGTGCGACCGATTCTTCGTTAAAGGCCCATAAATCCTCCAAACTGCCTCCCCCCCTTCCCACAATCATTACATCAATACCAGAAATCGTATTCAAGTCGCGGATCGCCTGTGCAATCTCCAATGCTGCACCCTCTCCCTGTACCTTCACTGGATAAATAAGAATCTCCACTTTGGCAAACCGCCTGTTGATTACGTTCAGGATATCTCTGATTGCAGCACCTGTCAAAGATGTCACAAGGGCAATCTTTTTGGGAAGGACGGGAAGAGGTTTTTTGTGTGCCGGGTCAAACAAGCCTTCCTTTTCGAGACGTTCCTTTAATTGTAAAAAAGCCAATTGCAACGCACCCATTCCTTTTGGTTCCATTCGTTCAACAACCAGTTGATACTGTCCACGTGCTTCATAAACCGTAATGGAACCAAAAGCCAACGCCTCCATTCCATCTTGTATCTCAAATTTCAGGTTGTTTGCAACGGATTTAAATATGACAACCTGAAGCTGTGCATGTGCGTCTTTCAGTGTCAGATACACATGACCGGATGACGGCTTCTTCACATTGGATAATTCTCCTATGACCCAGATATTGAAAAACTCATGTTCAACGGAACCCCGTATTCTTCGGGTAAGCTCAGAGACCGTAAGTATTGCATTTCGGCTTCTTGCTAAGTCTGGGAAAACAGGCAATAGGCTAGCAAAACTCATCTAATCATCCTCTTTAATTTCAATCCTTTTAATGCTCTCTGCATTTCCCGTCTGGCTATTTACAACGACCTTCACACCATTTATTCGTATGTCTTTTTCTGCCACATCAAATCTGGCAGGCATCTGTGTCACAATTGCCTTTAACACACACTCAATCTTTCTCCCCAGAACAGACTCATGGGGACCCGTCATTCCTAAATCGCTGATAAAGGCCGTCCCTCTGGGTAGTATTTTTTCATCAGCAGTGGGCACGTGGGTATGCGTACCCAACACGGCGCTTACTTTACCATCCAAATACCGCCCTATGGCAATCTTTTCTGAAGTCGCTTCAGCATGCATATCCACAAAGATTACCTTTGTTTCTTTTGAAATATTCTTAACAATATCATCAGAAATCCGAAAGGGGCAATCTATGGGCTTCATAAATACCCGACCCAGTAAATTAATAACTCCGATCGGATATCCCAATTTGGAATTCTTGATCACATAACCTTTTCCCATTGCCAGAGGGGAATAATTAGCAGGTCTCAGCACGCTTGCGTCTGTTTCCAGCATAGGCAATATTTCCTTTTTATCCCATACGTGGTCACCGGTAGTTATAACATCGACTCCGTAAGAAAACAATTCCGTGGCTATTTCAGCAGTAATGCCTGCTCCCGCTGCAGCATTTTCTCCATTTGCAATACAAAAATGGATCTCTTCCTTATCAATAAATGGTTTTAGCTTTTCCTTTAAGATCACACGACCTGGCTTCCCAACAATATCACCAATAACCAAGACGTTAATTTTCATTCAATACTCTTTTCATACACCTGCTTAAATTTTTGCATCAAACACCTTTCAACACTATGTGGAACAAATTGGCCCACGCTCCCGCCCAAACTAACAATTTCCTTAATGAGCGTGGAGTTTAAAAACGAATATTGCTCACTAGTCATTATAAATACCGTTTCAACGCTGCTATCAAGAACCCGATTCGTCAGCGCCCTCTGAAATTCATATTCAAAATCAGACACCGTACGAATGCCACGCAATATGATGTTTGTCTGCTGTGTTTTGAGATAATCTACCAACATCCCGCTAAAACTATCAACCTCAACATTTCCTAAGTCTGCGACTTGTTCCTGAATCATCTCCATACGTTCTTCAACAGTGAATAGAGCTTCTTTTAATGGATTGCATCCCACGGATACAACCAAGGTATCAAAAACCATACTCCCTCTTTTTATTACATCAAGATGCCCATTAGTGAAAGGGTCAAACATTCCGGGATATACTGCTTTTTTCATCATCGGAGTACCTCTAAAACCAAAAACGTCTCTGTCTTCTCTCCAACCCTCTTGGTGTAATATCAAACCGATAGGAGTTGTCGTTTCTTACCGGATCCAGTTGTAGGGTAAGACTTCCTACCCAATCATGAAAATAGCGGAATAATACAATGTTTGTCTTGAGGTTCTGTGGTTTATATTCCGCAATCCCGTTTTTGTCTTTTTGGAAAGACTTGAAATCGTACTTTTCCGCACCCATTACCCTCCACTTTTCACTAATTGTGTATTCAGCCGCCGCCATAACGGTAGAACTGACATCCCTGATATAGCGATGACCAACAAAACATTGCCAATCGGGCGGATTGTTAAGCTCTAAACCAGAGGAAAATACATCGAATTTGAACTCTTCTGTATTAAACTCATTCCTTTCAGAAATAAACGCAATAATATCTGTTAGCTGAGTCCGGAAATCTATATTCACAAAGTTATCTTTTCTTATGATAATGCCATTTATTCCGTCATTATAAATGCCTGCTCCTGTCGGAAACATATAATAATCCACATTAAAATTCATAAAATCCACCGTTTTTTCAAGTCCCGGTTCACCGCGTTTCGTCTGCAATTTGTTTTTTACTCCTATAACGACAACCTGTGATGAGTCTAATGCATCAATTGCATCATTTTGGTAGAGTTCATGTGGGTCTTTAGTAACTATAGGACTGTAGACATAACGGAGTTCCGGGACGAAGATATGCCTTAAGCGGTTAATCCTCAAAAGGTCATTGTAGGTACTATAGTTTCTCCAATGTGTCGAGCTCCAATCAAAACCAAGTGAACCAATAAAACGTCCGCTGGCAGGGCCGTTCATCTCATCAACAGGATCTGATGTATCAATGCTTTCTGTATAGCCGGTAACCCTTCCCTCTACAAAGGGATTTATATTAAAAATCCCTGGTTTAAACGGCATACTTACCCGATTTACACTATCTACTCTTGCAAGGGACTCAGATTGAATTTTCGGTTTATCCTGTTCGAGAGAGCCATTAAAATAAGTCGCTGCGGATTCCGAAGTAAGTATTAGCAGGTTATCTCCAATAGGCTCTCCAATAATTCGGTACGAAATCTCGGGCAGACGTTCTGCATACCGCTTTTCCCGTAACGAATCAACCGTTGTGTCAAATCCGTTAAACTGTTCATTAATTATAAAGGTTTCCGCCGTGGTGTCGTGAATCCTTCTTAAATACAACGTCGTTTCACGGTCTTTCCCTTGCTTAAATTCGCGCTGAAAATACTCCCTGAGAAAATGTGAATCGCTCAAGTAGGAATACTCCGTCTCTAAACGCCAATCGTAAGGTAATTGCTGACGGTGCCTCCAAAGAATGGTACCACGGTCTTCGTGTTCGATCGGAACATTATTAATGTCGGTTTTCTTGTGATCTTTTATATAATAGGAATCGATATAACCAAACATGTCCTGTCTGTTGTATTCAAAATCAAGTCCGGTACCAACCCCTCTCTTCTCCAAATAATCAAGATTTAAAGTAAGGTCACTCCAATCTTTTTGTCTTCCGCCAGTTAGTGCAAACAAATCCCAATCCGTCCTGATAAACCTACCAAAACGTGAGGAGCTCCCGAATTCCCAGTCTTTTAAAAGATGCTCCTTTGTTTTTCTCGCGTCTATGGCTAGATATGGCACATAAGCAATCGGATAGTCACCCATATAAAAGGCATTACTTGTAGATGAAACATAATTATGTTCCCCTCTCCGAACCAACCGGATCTTTTTCCCTTTAAAATGGTAGTGTGGATGTCCGAAACCACAGGTGCTTATCGCACCATTTTTAATTTCATAACGATCTTTGCCTACCCGTCTGATTTCTTCTCCTGCAACATAGGCTGGCAACCCTTCTAATGCAAATGTTGTGCTTTTTCTTGAAAGTCTTTTTCTTTCAGCATCAGTATCCTTTTTATCCGTTTTTTTCTGAATAGTTGTCTTTATCTTGCTGTTGATCAGAATCCCCTTGTCTTCCTTAACATTTTCAAATATCTTATCGGCAACCTGAACATCGTCTTTGTGGCGCATTGTCACATTTCCCTCTGCGTAAATTTCACTCAACGGCAAATTTTCAGGCTTCGAGGCATCCGATCCTGTTTTATCAAACCATAAAATGACATTGTCCGCAGCTATTGTCATGTCTTCTTTTTTGATATCAACATTTCCAAGGGCTACAATAATTCGCTTGTCTCCTTCCTCCCATGAGTCAATACTATCAGCGATAATATCAACCATCTCTTCTTTTTGAGAAACTCCTGAAGGGGGGACTGTTTTGGGAATCTCCATAGACAAATATTCCTCTTTTTTCATCGAACGGATTTCTTCGCCCCGGCGAACGACCTCCGTTTCCTGAGCAACTTCATATGTCTCGATTGGCTGGATACTGGGGTCAACGACTATACCTGTCAAGGTCTCAAATCTTAGATAAACCTGCTCGTAGTTCTCGTAATTTTCTTCTTCCAGAATAGTTACCTTTCCTTCACAATACACTTCCACCGTGGCTTCTTTATGATGAGCGGCCTCTTCCTCGTGAAACCAACAAACCACGGTATCCGCAGTAATCTGAAAAGGACCCTGTAATATTCTAGCATCTTTATTAACAACAAACACACGAACCCCTTCTTTTTTCCATGCAACAATGCGATTCCCCGACAAGGAAAAGGGTCGCTGTTCAACATCTTTAACCTTAGAAAGCAAGCTTTCCGCGCGACTATATCCAGATACGAAAAACAAAACGGTAAGCACTGGGAGAAAAAACAGTATTCGCATGAGAGAACGTTAAAAGTTATCGTTGTGAAATGAATTTTTTTATATGGCTAATTACCTGTTCTTGTTCTTTCGCGGTAATCTCTGGAAAGATTGGCAAAGCCAATGTTTCATTTGAAGCTCTTTCAGCCTCAGGGAAATCGCCTCTTTTATACCCCAAGTATTCAAAACATTTTTGCAAATGAAGTGGAACAGGATAATAAATAGCAGTTTCAACCCCCTGATTGTCGAGGTATTTTGCCAAGACATCTCTTTCTGGCGTTGCTATTACATATTGATGAAAAATATGAGTGTTATGAAGAGATATTTGAGGAAGTCGAATGGGTAAGTCCTTTAAATGTTCATGATAATATGACGCGATCTTTCTGCGTTTCTCAGACCAACTTTCCAGATATTGGAGTTTTACTGACAGGACGGCAGCCTGGATCGCATCTAACCTCCCATTAATGCCAATGTGCGAATGATAATACTTTGATTTCGACCCATGCACCCTTAAGATTTTTATAAACTCTGCCAGTTCGTCATCATTCGTTGTTATGAGCCCCCCGTCACCATAACCACCAAGATTTTTTGTGGGGTAAAATGAAAAACACCCAATATTTCCAAAAGAACCCGCTTTGTTCCCTTTGTGAACCGCCCCTATTGCCTGTGCGGCATCCTCAATAACAAACAACCCATGGACACGAGCAATTTCAAGAATAGTATCCATGCTCGCACACTGACCATAAAGATGAACCGGCAGGATTGCCTTTGTCTTTTTATTTATCGCAGCAGAAATCTTAGTAACATCGATATTGTACGTAGCGGGGTCTATATCCACAAAGACAGGAATCGCCCCCACTCGCGCAATTGAACTCGCCGTGGCAAAGAAAGTAAAGGGAGTAGTAATGACCTCATCGCCATTTTTTATATCGCAGGCCATTAACGCCAACAATAAAGCGTCGCTACCTGAAGACATCCCAATGGCATGTTTGATACAACAAAATTGCGCAATCTTGGCTTCGAACGATTCAACATAAGGTCCTAGAACAAAAGATTGACTGCCTATTACTTCTAGAACCGCTTCATTTATTTCTTCCCGGATAGTTTCATATTGTCGCTTTAAATCCAGTGAACTTATTTTCATTAACGAAATTATAACTTTCGTGAATAATTAGGCTTTAATTCATAAGTTTGCTAAATCATTATATTTGCATCATTATCGGCCGCTATTATATTGACCGGAACTGGATTTGTCAATAAAAAAGACTGTTCAAAATATTTTATTGTAGTAGTCTCTGTCCTTATGTAATGGATCATGAAATGTACTAAATAATTAGACTTGACACCCCCAGATATACTTGTACTATTAAGAAAACAGAGTAGACGCCGGTAGAAAAAATCAAGACGTGAGAATAAACGAACAGTAAAAGTGTCCGGCGAAAATCAAGAAAGCCATACTAATTTATCCAAATAAAATATGACGCATTGTTAAAATGAATATAAAACATCTATTCCTTTTAAACCGTCAAGAGTCCTTTGCTGAGATATAATAACAGAATTAGTACCAAATCATGCAGTTAAAGAACTTTGTATTTTATTTCATGCTCGGTGGTAGCATTGTAAGTGCCGTAACCTTATTGGGTTCCCAAGGCAGGGGACTCTTGGCCGCCTTTGTGGCAACTTTTCCTACCATGACCATACTCACTTTTGCCTTAATTCACAGCAAGGCAGGACAAGCAGCCACCGTGGATTACGCCAAGGGGTTACTCTTTATGACCCCCCCGTGGATTATTTACGTATTATGTCTTATCATGTTGTCACCGAGATGGGGATTTCTGAAATCTCTCATTATTGGTGTGCTAACTTACATAATCCTCGCCGGTGTTGTTAGCATTATCATTAAACATCTTAAATAAATGTAACTATTTAGTTTTTGAAGAACTCTCAACAATAATCATATTTTCCATGTCGTGTAAGGGCGGGTTTGAAACCTGCCCCTAAAATAAATACCATTCATGCAAAATATTTTCAAAAAACTAAATTATTACAAATAATTTAAACAAACATTACATTTGTTGCGATTTAAAACCAAGCCATCTGGTCCTTAATCAAAAAATCGGTCTCGTGCAAGCCATAGGCTTTGATTGGCCATTTAAAAGAAGAGGCATCCGCGGAACAAACAGATGCTAAACTACCTGAAGTACCTGCCAAGAAAAGTGCATTATGATGCGATTACCTCTATCATCAGGCTAGACGGCAGAACAGATCTATATTCTCTGTGTCTTGTATTCTATCAAATAGTAATAATGAAATTATGGCAGACAAAAAAGGTTTTACCCGCAAAATAAATAGCCATATCCCACAGAAACCCGAAGATATCCTGAGCAATCTCATGGAAGTAAATCCTTCTCAAAGAATTCCTTCTGCAAAAAGAGTAAACAAACACCGATGGGTACTTAACAGGCATATTGTTATGCTTTGCGGATAACCTATGAAAAATATCATTTTGTCAGATATCCATAGCAATGCAGACGCCTTGCTGGCGGTGATTAAAGAAATCGTTGAAAAGGAATACCCTATTTCCAGACTCCTGATCGCTGGTGATATCGTTGGCTATGGTGCATCGCCAAATGAGTGCTGCAACATCGTACGTTTCTTAATCTATGGCAGAAAGGCAGTGGATTTAAAGAAAATCCGTGAAAGTGTCATACAGTCATGTCTTAGCCCCCATCAACAGCATGATCAGTTCAATACCCTTATTGCATTGGAAAAGAAAGGCCTCGCCATCGGTGGGAATCACGACAGGGAAACCGCAGGAGAATCTTCCCTTACGGGTGAAATGAACCCCATAGCATCCGCCGCTGTAGACTGGACAAAGAGGATGCTGACAAAAGAGAATCTTAATTTTTTAAAAAGCCTTTCTCTGAGGATGAAATTTGATAAAGAACAATTTGAAATTGTACACAGCACACCTTCTTGTCCACGAAGTTACGAATATGTCAGAAATGCTGGTGCATTAAATTACACATCCCTATGGTCAAAAGTTACCTTTGGAGGCCATACCCACCGCCCTTCTGCTTATATTTACACCAGAGAAATCAGGACAGTAAATGCCTCCGTTCTTGTTCCGGCAGATAATTACGATATGAGGCTTATGCGCATAGAAAAGGAATCAACGGATAGGGTGGAATCTTTCGTTATTAATACAAACAACGACTGGAAGTATTATATCAACGTAGGGTCGGTAGGCCAGCCAAGAGACGGTAATTCGCATGCATGTTACGTAGTGTATGATTCTACGGCAAAACATCTTAGTTTTAAACGGGTACCTTATAACACAGAAGCGGCATCAAAAAAGATACTAGAGGCAAAACTGCCGAAAGAATTGGCAGAAAGGATATCGAAAGGCGTTTAAGCCGGATTGTTCTCCCCATAATAAAAATACCGTTAGGAATCTTTGTCGAAGACAAACGCACCACTCTTTCCACCCGATTTTTTCATCAAATGAATATCACTGATTATCATTCCCTTGTCTATCGCTTTACACATATCGTATATCGTAATTGCACAGACAGCAGCCGCAGTGATCGCCTCCATCTCTACCCCTGTCTTTCCCGTCACCCTGACCTCTGAAAATATTTCAATTTCATTCACGGAGTTATTTGTGTAATCAATCTTTACACTCGTCAGATTGAGGGGATGACACATCGGGATCAAAGCAAAGGTCTGTTTTGCCGCCATAATCCCAGCTACTCTTGCTACTTCTAACACATCTCCCTTGTATATTTTTTTATCCATTACACGCTGGAATGTCTCAGGCTTCATGATAACTTTTGCATGAGCAACAGCGACCCTATCCGTAATTTCTTTATTACCAACATCCACCATACGTGAAGCACCCTGTTCATCAAAATGAGTTAACTGTGTCATACGTAATATTCATCCCTTTTTATCATTCTTCCAGGCAATAAAATAGAGTAACCATTGCAGCAAATGTTTCGTCTCTTACCGCACACATGAAATGCATGAGAAATTCCTTTCAAAAAGCTAAACGGTTACAATACTTCGTTATAAATAAATAATGTCTTCCGGGTGGTACATGCACAGAGAAAGAAGCATGAAGTCTCTCACCTGACGTGTGAGAAGAAAGTTTTGCCTGACGTGTTCTCTGCCGTTTTCTCCCAGTTTTTTAGCGTATTCCGTGCTGTTCAATAGCTGTTTAATAGCGAAGGCCGCTCCCGGAATACTATGACATAAGAGACCGGTGTATTTGTGTTTGACCTGCAACGGTATCCCGCCTGTGCTTGAGGCAACAACCGGCTTGGCCTTCCATAATGCCTCCGTTACCGTAAGCCCAAATCCTTCGCGAAGGGATTTCTGAACAATGACCGTGGATGCCCTTTGAAGTGCATTAATCTCTGTGTCGCTACCCGATGGGATGGGGAGGATGTGGATGTCTTTATCATCGCCGGCCGCTTCCTTTGTATCTTCAAAGACCTTGTTTGATTCAGGATCGTCTGTGGCTGTTCCACCGGCAATGATGAGGCGACAGTCAATACGCTTCTTTACCATGCGATATGCCTCAATAACACCAACAGGGTCTTTTAAATAATCAAATCGTGAAACTTGTGTAATAATGGGTTTATCTACCGGGATACGATACTTGTCCAGTACCTGGTCTATGATCTCCTGCGGTAAATCTTTGTTTTTGTCACTCAAGGGATCGATAGAAGGCGATTCCAGGAATTGCCGTATCGGCAAAGGTTGTGAAAAAACCGGAGCAGAAAAGACGGCACCATCGTATTGATGGATAAATGGTGTCAAAAAGTCCCATACCTGTTTGATTGGCGTTGACACGTCGATATGGCATCGCCAGATCCATTTGCTATTTGGCATGGATGGTTTCTTCCTGATAAGGGCGATCGGTTGAGGGTCGTGAATAAACAGAATGTCACCATAAACTTTGAGTTCATCAATATTACGCTGGCTTGTTTCTAAAAAAACCTCCAGCATTTGAGGAGTAATTTCTTCGGGCTTTCCGTGAAGAGCGTTGTGGAATTTTTTTGTGACCTGAAAAAAGTCATCTCCACCCTTGATAACATCCCATTTTGCATCTACTCCTAATTCCCGTAGCAACGGCACCAAGCGATTTAAAATTTCTGCAACACCCCCGCCTACAGATGTGGAGTTGATGTTTTGAATAACCTTTCCGTAGAGTTTGTTTGCTAATAGCCGCAACTCTTCAATGGTATGGGTTCCGACAATAGGTTCATATTCCGTGATTTTTGGCATTATTCCGTAACCTTTATGATTTTGGCAAAGCTAACGCTGTGTCAGATGGCTTTTCCAGAGGCTCCGAGAGTCTCTTTTCAACTAATTTTATGAGAATAGTTCTCAGTCCTCCCAGGGTGTGAGTGTATGGATCAAGAGAGGAGATTTTATTTGCCAGTCTCTCTTCCTGTAAGCTGTCATTAAGCCATTTGGAAAAGTCATTAATGCCTTGCTTTATGCGAAGCCGGGCTTCAAACATGTGAAAATATATGGAATCAAGCGTTACTCTTTGTAACGCAGCATGAAACTCTTTGAGGTCAAAGGCCGTATAGGGAGTCTGAAAAATGAAACTTACCGATTTAAAAAAATGAAACTCGTCCCCCGGTGTTGCAAATTTTTGAAGCGATCTTGGGTGTTTTGCCATATAGTTTTCAATAGTACGGATGATTTCTACACGAAGTTCATAGATCGTGGTATATTGAATGGTGTCTATGCTGAATAGATATTCGCCAAGCTCTTCTTCGCCAAGGATACCGGTAATCCAGTAAGCAAAGTCATTGGGTGGTTCCGGTGAAAGGTAATGGTGCTGCTGAAGAAAGTTGTGAGTATGGCAATAGATAACCGATGGCGGCACGGTTTTAATATGGTACAACAGTTCTTGCAAATTGGCCGCCTTTAGTCCGGTGAGTTCAAGGAGGTGTGTTTCTGTAAAAAATCGGAACGCTTCTTTTGCTTTTCCTAAAACGGCCATAAATAAAACTTGCTCTTTCCTTCGTAAAGATGCTCAATGAGTACCTTGATTTCTTTTGTCGAGTGGACGAAGTATTCGCTGCCGTAGCGATCGCCCTGTTGTTATATCAAAAAGCACATTTCGTTTTCCTCAAGGGTAAGCCAGACCCTCCAAAGAGTGCGACGCGGTTATCAGGGGGTACGGCAATTCTGTCTCTATTGTCCGCATCACCCCCACTGCAGGCGATCCATGCCCCGCTGGCTGAGGCAATATATTTGATATCTTTACCCACACAACAATAAGTTTTTAATAGCTTATTTATCTCACTTTGTCAACAAAATGTTTTTCTCATTCTGGGGCGGTGACCGTAAGCCCGAAATGACATGCATTTATACATATTTCACGCCTTGTTCTTCGTTTTTAAATTGACCGCACCTCAAGGCAATTTCCTTCCGGTCGAACAAAAAAAACACCGGCCATCTCTTCGGATTACCAGCAAGATTGCATCCTGGAGCTTCTGGTAGTTGTCCGTTGTTCATTCACAACACACAAACGGATGCGGCAGTTGCTTCAAACTCAATGAACCAATCGTTCTCAAACGTTACGAAGAATTTTCATATGTCTTGATAAAAGAAGACCAGTTTCTGCCATTTCTGACCGTATAATATCGTATTGATAACGCGGATGGGTTCATATTAATTAGTGTTTGAACGAAAACCAACGGAAGGCTGATAATACAAGGAAAGGAAGACGATGGGGGATTGGACAAAAATGTTGAATATTTGAAGTAAGGAGAGGAAAGCTTGTGACGAAAAATGAGAGCTTTGCTATTAGAAAGGCGGGGAAAGGGCAAAGAATCGAGAGAAGAGGAAAAAGAGCTTTGGACGTCAATGCAAGTTTAACATCAAACCCATTTCGGCGGTACATCAGTCAATCTTTTGATTTGATCAAGGATGACAATGATATACAAGGGATTCTAAGAGATATTTTTTGTTTAAATCTTGAGTCTGGACATCGCAGGCATATGCTGAAAATAATAGAGATGTGCATTGCACGAACAGTCCGATGAGCCAAACCCTTTCACTGGCACAGATGCTTCTTCCATACGCCCGATTTTATGACTCAAGATGCACTCTTTCTTTTTTTCTCCGGCATAGGTATGAACAGAAATTACCCGTCCGTATTGCAAGAGATAATCGATGTGCCAGCGGACCTTTTTTTCTTGCTGCAAGTGTCGTTTTATTCGGTGTTGCAGGTTATTTTGTGCACTCCCGACATAGACATAAAAACCTGCCGGAAAGTCAAATTTACCTAAGCGACCGATCTGCAGAGAATATCTTTGCGGGACATGAACAACGAGACTATATATCCCTTTATTTGAAGTATGAATTATTCTCATGGAAAGTACCTAACGCTTGAGATACCGTGTTGCTGCGTTATAAAATTCGGAAAGACAGTATAAAAAATACTCTTATAAATGAGAAGTTTATATTTTTTAATGCAAATCAAAGTCAAACATGGCTTAATAATCAGCATGCATTGCTGGCAATTATTCTTGACAACAATGATGTCCTATGCTACGATTTTTAAAATTAATATGTTATAATTTCTTGCGAGGTATTATGTTATGATTCCAGAGCATTTAAAATACACATCAACCCACGAATGGTTCTTTTGGGATAAGAAAGCAGTCACAATTGGCCTTTCAAAATTTATCGTTGATGAACTTGATGAGCTCTTGTTTCTCGATCTCCCAAAGGTAGGAGACGATATACTCTCTGGAATTTCTTTTGGAGAGCTAGAGGCAATGGAGAAGCTGATTGATATTACCTCTCCTATAGCAGGTGAGATTGTAGCGGTAAACGAACGTCTTTATGAAAATCTGAATATCTTAAGTAACGATCCCTATCATCATGGTTGGTTAGTAAAGTTTGTAACCACCGAAACACATCTCCTGAATGAATTACTAGACGCTAAGGAATATAAAACGCATTTGAGTAAATTGCAATCTACCACACCCAGCCAAAGGAAACGATACGCAAAAAATATAAAAAGTAGGCGCCGAAAATAACTTTTTATGAAATCTATACAGAATCGCAGACTTGTTATTTTAACGGAAGGAAGGCTTGATCTCTTTACTGCAAAAACCGCTGTCAGCATCATTCGTTACTGTAAAGAAGAGGTGATTGCACTGATAGACCGTGTTAATGCCGGTAAAGATCCTGAATCGATTATCGGTATTGGAAAAGGAATTCCTATTGTCCATACCATCGAAGACATCCTTCATCTCAAACCCAATGCTCTCCTCATCGGCATTGCGCCGCCTGGCGGCATGCTTCCGGCCGAATGGCGTAAACATATTGCCGATGCACTAAGAAACGGACTTCATATTATTAGCGGACTTCATTGCCATTTAAACGAAGACCGGGAATTTCATCAGTTGGCAAACGAGCATCATGTGAAAATCTGGGATATCCGTAAGCCTTCCGAAGACATTCCGTTGGGTTCGGGAAAAGCAAAAAATACCAAGACGCTACGTATCCTTACCGTAGGCTCTGATTGTAATATCGGGAAGATGGTGACTTCACTTGAAATTACCCATGCCGCCAGAAACCGGGGCATTAACGCTCGCTTCGTTGCAACAGGGCAAACAGGTATTATGATCGATGGCAGTGGAATTGCCGTAGACCATGTTATTTCGGACTTCATTTCCGGAGCAGCAGAAAAACTGGTGCTTGACCGCGCCCAGTACCCCCTCTTAAGCATCGAAGGACAAGGCACGATCGTCCACCCGGCATATTCTGGTGTTACCCTTGGCCTGTTGCATGGCTCTGCCCCTCAGGGACTTATCTTGTGCCATCAACCAGCGCGAAAGACACTTCGTCATTTTAATGATTTTTCCATTTTACCGCTTTCGTATCTGATCGATCTCTATGAGAAACTGGCACAACCCGTTTTTCCATGCAGGGTGCTTGGCATTTCGCTGAATTGTTTTGGCATGGCGGACCGTGATGCATTGCAGGAGATACAAAAAATAGAGCGGGAAACAAAACTTCCTGCCACAGACCCCATCAAGTTTGGCGTGGGTAAATTTATGGACAGTGTTCTTTCCCTCTTACCATGAATCTCTCTTTTTATCCTCTCGATTTGAAGTTGAAACACACCTTTCAGATTGCCAGAGAAAGCCGCGATATTCAAAATAATATCATAGTCCTGTTAAGAGACACTGATGGTGTTGTTGGTTTTGGAGAGGCCGCTCCAACCCGTTTTTTGGGAGAAGATGCAAAGAGCGTTACCAGGGTACTTGACCAATCGGTCGACCTTTTACAACAGGCTGATCCCTTTCATCTGGAAGACACTACCCATCTTCTCAAAAGCAGATTTCCCAGAGACACGGCTGCCCGTGCTGCAATAGACATTGCCCTTTACGATATGATTGGTAAAAAACTTAAAATTCCCCTTTACCAGCTTCTGGGATTAAAAAAACCCAACGCAAATGTAACGTCATTCACTATCGGAATCGACACCTTGGAAAAGATGTGCAAAAAGGTTGATGAGGTAAAAGATTTCCCCATTCTTAAGATCAAGGCGGGGTTTAAAGAAGACATCGAGACCCTGAGAGAGCTGCGCAAAATCACCAGGGCAGTCTTTCGCGTGGATGTTAACACCGGCTGGACGCTTCATGAAGCAATAAAAAAGCTGAAATTGATGGAAAACCTTGGTGTTGAGCTTGTGGAACAACCATTTCCCGTTGGCAGCATTGAATTACTTCAAAAGATCAGAGGCGCGGCAAAAATCCCCATCTTTGTTGACGAAGATGTAAAAGATACACATGATATACCTGCATTTTCCAACGTGGTAGACGGAATTAATATCAAGCTCATGAAATGCGGTGGCATTCGTGAAGCGATTCGGATGATTCATACCGCTCGTGCCCATAATCTCAAAATAATGATGGGTTGCAATATCGAAAGTTCCGTATCAATCACTGCGGCTTCCCATGTAACGCCATTGGTTGACCATATTGATCTTGACGGACATCTCCTTGTAACCAACGATCCGTACACTGGTGTAATGGTCGACAGGGGAAAATTAACCTTACCTGTGGGCGATGGCTTAGGGGTAGTGGCGCGTAATGAAGCATCTTTATTATCTCTATAGAAATAATATAAAAAACACGGGTATCCGTTCTGAGAAACTAAAATAAATTTTCTGGAAGAGAGACTATGGCAGACAAAACACTTACCCAAGAAATCCTGACCCATGCCAGAGAACTTCATGATTATGTTGTTGGAATGCGGAGAGATTTTCACAAATATCCGGAAACCGGTTTCGGTGAGATTCGTACTTCCGGTATTATCGCTGAAGAATTGAAACGACTGGGATTACAGGTACAAACAGACATCGCAAAAACAGGTGTCCTTGGCACCCTTCAGGTCGATGGAGCATCAAGCACCGTTGCCTTCCGGGCTGATATGGATGCCTTGCCGATAACCGAGGAAAACAACCTTGACTTTAAATCCCAGAATGAAGGGATGTCCCATGCCTGCGGACATGACGCAAACATGGCGATACTTCTTGGTGCTGCAAAACTCATGACACAGTTGAGACACAAACTGAAACGACAGGTGAAATTTATCTTTCAGCCTTGCGAAGAACAACACCCCGGGGGAGCAAAGCTCATGGTTGAGCAAGGGATCATCAAAGATGTGAACGAAATCTACGGATTGCATATCGACCCGAATATTCCCTCCGGCACCTTTGGAGTACGGGCAGGGGCCACAATGGCAGCTACAGACCGCATTGTCATTACCATTATAGGAAAAGGCGGGCATGCCTCTACACCACACTTGTGTGTAGACCCTATTGTTACCGCTGCCGAAGTAATATTGGCCATTCAAACAATTGTATCGCGCAAGGTGAATCCCCTGTCTCCCTGTGTAGTTTCTTTATGCCAAATTTCTGGTGGAACTACCTTTAACGTTATACCAGACAAGGTCAGGATTATAGGCACCGTAAGAACCCTTGCCAAGGAATTAAGGTATAAGATGCCGATCCTGATAGAAGAGGCTATTCGGGGAATTACTTCACTCAATAATGCCTCCTACCAATTTGAGTATCTCAAGGGTCATCCTCCGCTGAATAATCCACAGCAACAGGTGGATTTCATACAGGATAAGATTATAGGACTCTTTGGCAATAAATCCGTGGAGCACATAGATCCCAAAATGGGAGGTGAGGATTTTTCCTATTATCTGGAAAAGATAAAAGGGGCCTATGTTTTTTTAGGGGCAGGAAACATCGAAAAGGGCACGAACCAACCGCTACACAGCCCCCGATTCCTCCTGGATGAAGATGTACTTTCTATGGGCACTGCCCTGTTTGCATATATCGCCTGTAGCCTATGACAATACTTGAACCTGTCCTGAACAGGTATTCCAAACAAATTCAACGCAAATTCCAGAGGATAATCTTGAAAGACAGAAATAGGAGTGGAATGACAACAAAAAAGCATTCACTCCTCACGAATTTTTTCACGGCACGGCTGAACCCGGTGTTATACTGAATATTGAATAATCACAAAAGCACCGTAAAAATTCCTACAGCAGCAATTACGACCAAAACGAAAAGCGATATCCACAACAATTTCTTTTGACTGCGGGTAATACCACAAAAATCAACAACCGTTATTCTTACTCCATTTATTAAGTGTATCGCTACGACAAGGAGCAAAACATATTGAAACAAACACCCGAATTTCGTATCAAATTTACTAACCGCATAATCATAGGCATCTTTCCCTCGAAAGACAGCACTCAGCGTCCAGATATGTAAGAACAAGAATATCGTAATCATGACGCCGGTAATGCGATGTATCCAGAAGGCATACATGCCTGTATTTCGGTTCTTTACGAAATCCTTATAACCTTCTTTAATCTTTTGGATGTTCATTGCTGAGACCTAAAAACCATTACGTGTTGTTGCAAACCAAATAAGGATGTAAACCCCGATACCAAAGAGAACAAGCCCCGTAAGCCAGAGAGCTCGTTTCACGAATCGCACGGTTCTTTCACTCCAACAATAGTCAGCAAAAATACCCCATAACCCATTCAGACCATGAAAAACAACGAGCGCAAGGAGACAGATATGAAAGGTAATCCACCCGGGAGTACAAAACCGATGGATAATTTCTTCGTAGTAACGGGATGCGTATCTGCCGGGGCTGAAATGAAAAATAAAGAAATGAACGGCCATCCCTATTACCAGCAATAAGGCGGTAATTCTCTGCAACAACCATGACCATAAACCCCGTTTTTCAGTATTCATTTTTGAACAACACTTCAACCTTTTGGCGAACGTTACGTTCTTTTGTAAATGCTCATTAAATCATCTCTGGTAAAGACTGACTCAAAAAGAACTTTCTTTCTTTCAATATTTTCCCGTCCGCCTTCCTGTCGATCCACCAGGGCGATAGCCTTTAGAACATTCAGTTTTGATTCCCTGGCATGGTCAATGGCATCTATCGTTGATTGTCCGGTGGTTACTACATCGTCGACAATTACCACCCGATCCCCTTCCCTTATATTACCCTCAAGCCATTTCATTAATCCATGTTCTTTCGCCTTTTTTCGTACAACAAAGGCATTAATCGCATCGTCTTGCATGCCACTAACCATGGCTGTGGCAAATGCAATCGGGTCAGCGCCCAGGGTCAGGCCGCCAATGGCGTTAATATGGAGTGCTTTGACCTTGTTATAAAAGAGGTGCCCAATTAACAACATTGCCTCCGGGTCTAAGGTTGTTGTTTTACAATTTATGTAATAGTTACTCATCCTCCCTGACACCAGTTTAAAGATAGGTTTCTCATTATATTTGAAGGATTTTTGCAAAAGAATTTCGAGTAATCGTTTTTCAGCCTTAACGAGATTCATGTTCGAATTATTCAAATAAATGAATACTTCCCTTTCTTACGAATAAAATATATTGAAACCTCTCCTCGTACTATCTTTTTGTCCCCTCCTTGCAATGGAGGAAAAACGCTCTTACGATAATCTAAGACGGGAAGATACAGGTATACGAAGCCTTGTGAAGAAAGCAATTCGATTGTGGTTCACCTTAAAACAATTCTATAATAATTTCCCCACCTGTTCACACAGCGTTTTTACGGCTTCAGCCGACTGCTTTAAGGCAGCAGATTCTTCTGCGTTGAGTTTGATCTCAAAGATCTGTTCAATGCCATTTTCACCAAGCTTTACCGGCACACCCACGAAAAGTCCTTTGATATTATATTCTCCTTCACACAATGCAGCACAAGGCAGAATCTTTTTTTTGTCTTTTATGATAGACTCTGCCATCTCTGCAACCGCTGCTGATGGGGCATAAAAGGCGCTACCCGTTTTGAGCAGGTTTACAATCTCTGCACCGCCATCCCTGGTACGTTTCACAATTGACTCCAGACGGGCCTTTGGTATCAATTCCTCTACGGAAACTCCTGCAACCGTGGTGTATCGTGTCAATGGGACCATGGTATCCCCATGCCCTCCCAACACAAAAGCGTGAATGTTTTCCACCGATACCTTGAGCTCCATTGCAATGAAAGTACGAAAACGCGCAGCATCAAGCACACCCGCCATGCCAATGACGCGATGCTTTGGGAAATGACTCGTTTTATAGGTCACATAGGTCATGGCATCCAGTGGGTTAGACACAACGATCAGGATGGCATTCGGTGATGTTTTTTTTATATTTTCTACCACCCCTTTTACAATGCCAGCATTTGTTTTCAGCAAGTCATCTCTGCTCATCCCTGGCTTTCTCGCTACGCCAGAGGTAATGACTACGATGTCGGAATCCCTCGTCTCCTCGTAGCCGTTTGTGCCATAAACCCTTGAATCATATCCATAGATCGGGGCAGATTCCAGGATATCCAACGCTTTTCCTTGTGGCATGTCCTGGATAACATCCACCAGAACCACGTCACCCATTTCTTTTTCAGCAAGGCGCTGTGCTGTTGTAGCTCCCACGTTCCCGGCACCGATGACAGTCATCTTTTTTCTCGACACACAGACCTCCTTTTCTTCTTTTTTATATTACGATCTTGTTTAAGTACGGTGAAGAATATAGCACAAAATGATATAAAAACTCAATCGAAAACCGGTTCAAACTGATTCAACAAATTGCTCGCCTTACAACGATGTCACGTATTTCGTATCGCTTTCGTTTTTTGAAAAACTTCTGTGTTAATAAAAATAGCATGCAAGGAGGAGGTAATATAGGGATTATCCCCATGCTCAAAAGAATTCACTATTGGCGAATATTCTGAATTGACAAACATGGTGGCACGGACAAACTCCGTTTGTCCGTGTGGAACTTACTCAACGTTAGACGATGCCCAATAAACAAAATGAATCACGACC
>Ga0226835_1000463_pt1 | contig 45903 bp, 38 predicted proteins | sample LAC_MetaG_1_FD_163627 | JGI IMG/M metagenome (GOLD analysis project Ga0226835, IMG submission 163627) | Anaerobic ammonium oxidizing microbial communities from anammox membrane bioreactor (MBR) in UC Berkley, California, United States -... | ecosystem: Engineered > Bioreactor > Anaerobic >...
ACGCGGTTACGGAACCTTTTCCACAATTCGCACAGTCATCTTCCTGCGTGCAGGAAACCTTGATCTATCTCAAATCAATCCGCACTTGTCATTATTTCAACCCACTTAAATTTCAACAGAGCCTTTTATAAAGAGGACTGTCTGATTTTGCGATCCTGAGGGCTCGGTCATAGTCCCTCTCGCAGAACGCTTTCAGCCATTCCAGAGTTTTCTTGTGGATTCGGTAGGGCGGTACATGCCCAAGTGGAATTCGCTTTTCAGGATCGAAGCGCTCCAGGAATCCGGTGAGCCTTCTCTTGTGTTTCTCGGCAAGCTCGTCGGTGACCAACACCTCGGTCTGGCTTTTGACCTGCTTCATATCGCCGCGCTCCAGCAGATCGACAACCTTCTTGATGTCTTCTTCCCTGCCCACCTCGAGGAGGATGAAAATCCTCTCCGAGTCTGCCTTTGTGAGTGTTGCTGGTTCTTCGAGCAAACGCGAGAGGTCACTATCGGTGATTCTGCCGTTTGCAATTGATCTGGCAATGGTCTGGACTTGCTCGAGAGTAAACCGCCCGTTTCTCGATGAAACACATAGCGCTTCGAACGTCTCTTTTCTCAGGGGAGCGATGTTTGCGTGCTTATTTGATGCGATACCGTACAGAATCAAGTCCGCCGGTGTCGTTCCTGAGAGTAGCGCGTGTAGCTCGGCAACATTGACTAATTCCAGGGCGTTCATGACTCCTCTCTCTTCACTCAGGACGAGTTGGAACCCCTGCGGACCGAGGCGTTTCTTGTGGTCTTTCGAGAGATCTTCATTCAAGAGCCGTGCCAGAACGCTCAGATATGCAGGGCTCTTATTGCTCAGATCCGATAGCTGGAGATATCCGTATTGCAGTCCTCTCCCGATCGACTCCAGGGTTTTACTGTCGCCGCCGACTCGCTCAGTCAGCCTGATCGCTTCCTTGGTTTGCTCTCCGCTGATATTGTTCAGAACCCCGAGCGCCGGATAGAGCGAATCAAGGCACTTGCTGTCGATCTCTCCTGACTTGATTCCGGCAAGAATCATACCGGCTGCTGTTTTGTTTAATCTGACCAGGAGATCGGTAGTTCGCTCTCGGCTCTCAGGCCGGACTTTCTCGAGAATCGCCTGTTCATAGACTCCGTCTGTGACGGAGATTCCTGCTAAGTGGAGGCGGCGAAGGCTCGGATCTCGTTTCGGTCCCTCTTGATCGAGAATCCCAGTCAGCTCTTTCCTGATGGCGGCACTGCTTTCTGTTGCCACCAGAAGCCTGTTCAGGAGCTCAGTGGTCATGCCCGGAATGTTCACGATCTCGATCAATGACTCCTGCCTTATCTTGCTTCTCAAGAGCAGGTTCTTCTGACTTTGAGAAAGACCTTCCAGGAGGCGCCGAGCATCCGGACTCAGTCTTTCTCGCCACGGGTCGATAACTGTCTCTTGAAAGATCTGGTCATTTAGGGTAGCACTCTCTCCTGACCAGACTAACGATAAGTCCGGAATCAGACCGGTCTCGATCAGTCTCGAGGTCGAGTCGGCTCCCCCTGCTCGACCTGCCGTCCCGAATATATAGTCGCAATAACTGAGGCAATGCCCGCTGTGATCATCTGATAGGAACGCAACCCTGAAAGTCTCGCTGTTTCTTTTCATCGTAATTTCCCAGTCCAGATTTGCTCTAACGGGACGAACATTGGCTCGAAAGGCTTACTTATCCAGGCTGGCTCGGGCATTGGCTCAGACCAGCTCTTCGCGTCAAGTCCAATTTTGAATATCGTTTGGAAAGGCTTCGGAGCGACCAGCGGACTTCTAACGTCCTCGATCCGCTCCCGGCTGGATCTGGTCGAGTCATCTCCAATCGGAATTTTGGAGATATCTTCCTTATTAGGCCCGTTAACCGCTTCAGGACTCGTGTCCGTGTCCGTCCTGAGATCGAACCAGATGTCCCTGCTCAGGTCTTCTTGTGCTGAGATATCCTCCGTATCGAGCGGGTTTCCCTCGTATCCTTGTTCAATCAACATCCCTGCGCACTCCTTGCTATGAAACTCGACGTGCCAAGTTTAGCGAAGTGCGGATAGCACAGTCGTCACAGAAGTGTGCCATTTTTGTGACAGGTCGATTTGCAGGTAAAGGCGTCCCTTGAGCCCGCCTTAGTCCCCCTGAGTCGTATCGCGCAGCATCCGGGCGGCTTCATCAGCGGCTAAATGCAGATCCTGCGTTTCGATGATTCGCTCCCCCTTTACCCTCAAGATCGGCACCTCTGGCGGTTCGAACGGCAGAACGCTCACGTAGAGCATTCCTCTGTCCGGTGTGTCTCCATATACCTGATAGTCCCTGTCCCAGAAGATCAGGTCGTAGTGGCTGGTGCATACCCATCTTTCAGGACCTTCGAGGCTCTCGAGCACCGTGAGGAACTCGAGTATGGTTTGCATGTGCATCGCGAGCCTGATCTTTCCTGCCGAAAGCTTCGAGTCGAGCTCGTCTTTCAAGCCTGCAGTCGAGCTATCGCCCTGCATGAGCCGCATTCGCCTGAGCACTTCCAGCTGCATAGCTTCTGTGGAAGGATCCGGCTGGCGATTAGTCTCATACTCCATCCATGCACGGTAATCATCCTAAATCCGACTCTTCTGAGTTCCATATCACGGGCTCCTTCAGATTCTCTGGCTGAGCATGCGGTGGAACTGGTGCACGCCTTTCTCCCAGCCCGGGGAATATCGCCCGGCTTTATAGAGCCGGGCCTGGATGCCTCTCTGCACCGCTTCCACCACCGCCTCGTCCTCTTTCTCTGTCACGTCTATGTCCGCTGGAGAGTATCCGTCCATGCGGGATCGGTCTATGACATAGGTGAGAAAACGGATGCGAGTGTGGCTAACGTCTATCGGCTCGACCACATTGACCGAGATTCCCCAGGGGTAGAAATTGAGCATGGTATTGGGGAAGAGGAAGTAATAATAAGCGGCGATGCGCTTGCCGGCTTCTCTCGAATCCGGGGGCAGGTCGAAGCAGTCCTCGTCTTTTGCCGCCACCCCGATCTGCAGGCTGCCATGATCGAAAAGCTCGGTCCTATAGTCTTTCGTGTCGAGCATACGGGCAAGGGATGGGTGAACATAGGGAACGTGCAGACCCTCGAGATAATTGTCCACATAGAGAGCCCAGTTGGCGTTGACATAATAGTCCCGGGAGCTGCCGGGATCGAAGACGGCATCTTCCAGGGGAAGGAATGATGTCCGGCGGCGCATGTCGGCAACCATATCGTCGAAAGAAATATCGGGATTGATAGAAGCGAAAATGAACTTGCCGAAGATGCCATGTGATGCCCGGGCGAGGTTGTCGCTCTCTCCCGGAAAATCAGCGGCCTCCTCGAAACCGGGAGCGCTCGCAAAGGAGCCGTCCAGGGTGAAGCACCGTCCATGATACCGGCATGTAATCTTCTGAGAAGCAGGGCAGGGCTCCTCCACAAGAATACTTCCCCGGTGAGTGCAGACATTGGAGAGGACCCGGATATTGTCTCCGCTTCTTGTGATGAGAAGCGGCTCCCCGAGACATTCCGGAAGAAGCGTGTGGGGCAGGATGCTGTCAGCAAGCCTGTCGGTATCGGTGATGAATTGCCAGCTCCGGGCGAAGACCCGTTCTTTCTGGAGACGGTAGATGTCTTCGTCTCGGTAATAGCTGCCTGGTAGCGTTGCGCTTTTCTCGATGCTGTCCGTGATTTTCATGGGCAGATTCTACAGGATTTTCTCGTATAGAAGAACCCCTTTGCCCCCGCCCCAGTTGTTGGGAAGAGTGTCCAGGAGCCGGTAATTGCTCCTGAAGGACCGATCCGCCAGAAGCTCCCGGGCGAAGAGCTCCAGGGTGATGACATAGTCCGGCTTCAGAGAATCTATAATGGCCGGATTGATCTCGAAGGCTTCGCCTTCGGCCTGTCTGCCGAGATCAGGGCGACCGAACGGGATCACCTGAGGGGAGACCAGTCCACAGAGATCGAGAATCGGACCCGGGTATCGATAACCTATATAACCAATCTCCGGCGTGGCGATTACCGGTTTGTTTGCAGAGCCTTTCCGACCGGTATCGATCTCTGCGAGAAGTCGATCGAATTGCAGCAGCCTGTGATATTCCGGATTCCACTGATATGTAATGCTCTCGATTCCATTAGCTAATCTGACCGGCTGTTGGATAGCCAGTATCGCCACGGTCAGGATGAGGAACGCCGATACGGCTGATCTGCCGAAATTTACGGCTCTTGAGAAGATCTCGCTTGCCAGAAACACAGGGATCAGAGAAAACCAGCAGAGATACCAGCCGAAAGCCGGAGGGTTCTTGACGGCGAAGACAAGAAGATAAGCGACTACGGCCGGGACATAGATAAAGGCGCTCCGCTTTCTGGCTAGAAACGCGAGCAGGGCGATGCAGACCGGACCGGCGAGGATCGACAGGGCTCCGTAGAGACCGGGCTCGTTGAGGGTGAGGCGCGGAAGCACCGCGCCGGTGCCTGTCATCCAGAGACATTTGCCGAGCATGGAGAATGCCGGCATCGGGTAGAACATGCTGAATTTGCCCACCATTCCCTGGGGAATTATGGTGCCGTAGAAGGCAAAGAGGACAGACAGGGCTGTAAGACCGGCGAGAGCGGGACCGATTATATACCGCCAGGCGCGGCCCTTCTCGTCCACAGCCAGCTTGATCAGACAGATAGCCGACCAGATGAATCCTTCCGGTCTTATGAAGGGCGCCAGACAGGATGCCCAGGCGAAGGTATGATAACGCCTTTTCTCGAGGCTCCAGAGCGAGACTATGAGAACGCTGACGACCATCTGGGTCTCTTTGCCGAAGATAATCTGCTGGGTGTTATAAGGGTCGAGGGCATAAACCGCGGCGCCCACCAGACCGGCAGCAGGACTGCCTTTCAGATCGCGAAGGTAGAAGGCGAGCATCAAGCAGTTGATCATCGAGAGGATGATATTGGCCAGTTGCGCGATCACCGGCACGTCCGGCTCGCGGAATGGCAAGCCTATAGCGGCGAGCAAGAGGACATGCAGATGCGAGGTGAAGCCGAGGACCCGCTCGCCCGGATTGTAATCGATGCCGGATCCGGAGAGCCAGTTTTTCACGTAGCGGAAATCGATATAAGAGTCATCGCCGCAGAGAGGGAACTGAAGCGAGCCGGCAAGGGCAATGAAGCCCAGAAGAAACGTCATGACCGCGCCCCGCCCAGGAAGGCTCTTCAGTCCTTCTTCCCTGCCTGATTCTCGGAGCAGGTAGATTACCGATGCGGCACAGGCGAAGGCAAGCATCAAGTGATAACGAGAAAAGCTCCCCGGCACCGTAGCCAGGATCTCGGCATCGATACCGGCGCCTGACAGCGATGCCTGCACCGATGGCTCCAGGGTTCCCAGCAATGCGAATACTCCCAGAACCGCAGCCTGCAGAGCCAGGGTCAGAGAGAATGTCTTCGCCGAAAATTCGATTAGAGCTGTCCTCCCGACACTACTCCGAGCTCCTGGAGGGCGTCGTCAACGCTTATACCGCTCTGCTGGCTGTAGTTGAAAGCGATAAATCCCTGTTCCGTTCCGAGAATGCCCTCTCTGATCAGGGAATAGCATCTCAGCGCCGATTTCAGGGTGTGCTCGTCGATCACCCCGGCCAGCAAGAGCATGCGTCCGAGGATATGCGGGTTGTCCACGCCTATCTCGATGGCTTTACGGATATCGTCGTCGTTGACGACACCGACCAGAGAGAGAAACTGGCTCAGTGACACGGTGACTTCCGGAATCTCGTCGAAGTCGGGCACCACCGGCGGTTCTTTCCCCCCGCTCGAGCCCTTGTGGTGAAGCTCGGTGAGTTTGTGGGCGGCCATCATCGGCGCGACGGCCCCGGATATGATCTCGCCCTGGAGCCTGAGTGCTTCCTCCAGGACTTCTTTGCTTATATACTGCAGCTCTACCAGAACCTGCCCGATAGGCTTGCGGTTGATCAGTCCGACCTCCACGGCGTACATGAGATCGCTTTCGCTCATCAGCCCGGCCAGCACCAGAAGCTCGCCGAGCCTGATGGTATGTTTGGCCGGCAGCCTGTAATAGCCGCTTTCGATCAGGGGCAGCTCCACCACGATCTGTCTCTCACGAGCGGCAATCAGACCCTGCACAGCCTGCTCCCGGGTGATCTTGCCGTCCCGTACCAGGATCTGAGCGTTCAGAGCCGATGCCAGGAGCGCCTCCGAGAGGATCGAATTGAGGACCAGAAGTCTGCCGAAGGGCACACCGGAAGATTTGCTCTTGAGCAGAGCATCCTCGAGCTGCTTCTGGTTGACGAATCCTGCTGCCAGGAGGAGCTCGCCGAGCTTGTTCGTGCCGGAGGCCTTGGGGCGTTTCCAATCCACCGCTGCCAGAGCTTCCTCGAAGGTGATCTCTTCGTTGTTGATGATCACCGCCGCCAGATGCCTGGCGGTGTGGAGGTTCATGAGCTCGTCCTTGAGAAGGGACTGCACCTGCACCGCAGCGTGGAGATGGCGCTCCGGGACATACTCGTACATGACCAGGACACGCCCCACCGGTAGTCCCAGTTGCTGAGCCACTCTCAGGGCCTGGTCGAGCTGCTTTTCGGTGAGCATGCCCAGATCAATGAGCACCTGCCCGAGGCGCAGATCCGATCGATTTTCCTGCTCTTCTTCAACCTGGGGTTGATTTCCGGCCATCTTCCCGTTCTACCGTGTTGCAAAGAGTCGTCAGTCGCACTGCTGGTGGGAGACGACCTTCCCCTGAACCAGTGTATCTATTTCGGCAGGCGTGTAGCCTGCATTTTCCAGGAGCGATTGTACATCGTTATAACCATTCACAATATGAGGGTCCTTGCTGGCATTCCGGAGTTTGCGGTCTACCGGGAAGACCACTTGCTTGATATTGCCAAGAGTCGGGTGTAAAAGCTCGTCCAGCATGCCGCGCTCCAGAAGAGGAAATCGCTCCAGAGCCTCCGCCAGGGTGTTGACCGGGGAGACGCAGCAATCGGCGCCTTCGAAGATAACTTCCCATTGAGCCAGGGTCTTGCTCTCGATTACCGAGGCGATATCCTCGATGAGCTCCCGGTCCCGGTTTTTCTTTCGTGCATCGAGCAGATCGGGGCGGCCTATCTTTTCGCAGAAAATCTTCCAGAAACGGTCTTCCAGGGAAGCGACCGCCAGGAAGCGTCCGTCACCGGTACGGTAGACGTTGTAGTCAGGCATCTCCCTGGGGTAGATGAAATCGCCTTCTTCCGGTTCCAGACCGGTGTACATCGCCATAGAGGCAAGAATGTTCAGGCAGGAGAGGGCGCTATCCAGCATGCTGATGTCCAGGTGCTCTCCTTTGCCGGTTTCCCCCCGCTTATATAGAGCCGAGACCACCGAGAGGGCAGCCAGGAGACCCGACATATAGTCTGATATGGGTATAGCCGGTATCACCGGACGCTCGCCCTGCCGGCGGTTGAGATCCAGGACCCCGGCTTCGGCTACGAGATTCAAGTCATGGGCCGGTTTCAGGGCTTCTTTCGAGTTCTTGCCATAGCCTGAGATCGAGCAGTAGATGATAGCCGGGTTGAGAGCCGCCAGGCTCTCATAGCCGAGACCGAGCCTCTCCATCACCCCTGGTCGGAAATTCTCGATTACCAGGTCGAAGTTTCCGGCCAGGCGGAAGGCTATCTCTTTGCCCCGCTCATCTTTGAGATTGATTACCAGACGTCTTTTGCGTTTGTTCAGGGCCCAGTAATAGAGGCTCTCGCCTTCCACTACCGGAGGGAGGCGGTGGGCAAGACCGCGGGATGGCGCCTCGATCCGGACGATCTCGGCACCCAGATCGCTGAGCAGGGCCGAGAGGAGCTCTCCGGGCAGGAGATGGGTGAAGTCGAGAACGCGGATTCCTTTGAGGGGCTGGTCCATTTTATTCAAGTCTCACCCCATGGTCTGGCGCATAGACCAGAGAACCAGGGCCTGCCTGTCTTTCAGTCCGAGGCGATTCTTGAGATTATCCAGGTGCTGCTTGAGCTCTGCCGGACCGATATTGAGAACGTCTGCTATTTCGGCATCGGTCTTTCCCTGGGCGAGAAGCCGGGTGATTTTCGAGTCGCGCTCGGTCATGAACCTGGCTTCGTTTCCTTCGACGCGATCCGAATAAGCGCGCAGGCGACCGAGCACTCTCTGCTCGAGTTTCTCGGCAAACTGCTGGCTGCCGGAATGAACCAGGCGTATGGCATTGGCCAGGTCCTCGATTTTCGTGTCCTTGAGCAGATAGCCCGAAGCGCCCGCCTCGATTGCTTCCAGCACATACTCATCGTCGTCGAAAGCGGTCATGACGATGATTTTGGGGCGCTTCTCCGTACAGCGGCGGAAGATTTCCTGGGTCGTCTTGATGCCGTCGAGACCGGGCATCCTAAGGTCGGTGAGGATCACATCGGCGCCGGTGCGTTCAGCCATGATAATCCCTTCGTATCCGGAAGAAGCGGCTCCGACGATGCTCAAGCCGCTCTCCACGCTCAGCCTCAGGCAGAGCATGTCGCGCACCTCTTCCTGATCGTCTATCAGCAGGACTTTTATGGCTTCTTCCATCGCCTGATCATATAACATTATCTTCTCTTGGTTGTCCTGGCGGCCAATATGGCATATAGTACTTTTTGTGAACTCTTACTAAAAATCGAGCCGTGCGAAATTCCTTCCAGTCGAACCGGACAAGTCCGATAGCCGCCTTCTCTCTCGTGGCCATGAGTCTCGCGCTTTCTTGCGGAGCGCCGGCTCTGGCGGACGACGGTGGTGCCGCCGGTGGCACCAGAGCCGATGCTCAATCGGTGGGGGAGCTGATCACCAGGGGTCAGAGCCTGCTCAAGGAAGGCAAGGGCGAAGATGCTGTCCGCGTCTATGAGAAGGCTGTGGAGCTGGAGAAGGAGAACGCCGGTCTCAGGCAGCGCCTGGCCAAGGCCCTCTATCGGGTCGGCAGGACTGAAGATGCCGTCAAAGAGATGGAGATGGCAGTCACCATCGATCCAAACAGAAGTATCTATCACTCGGAGCTGGCCTGGCTCTATACCCAGGTCAACCGGCTGCGCTCCGCGGTGCGCCATGCCAAGATTGCGATCAAGCTGACGCCGGATCAGGCCTATCCGTACATTATCCTGGGCTACTCGGAAGGCAGCGAGTCTTACTTCGATCCGGCTATCAAGACTCTCAGCAAGGCTATCGAGCTCGAGCCCGAGAATCCCCTGGCTCATAGATATCTGGCGGATATCTATCTCCAGGACGGACAGTCGGAAAAAGCGGTGGCTGCTTTCGAGAAAGCGGCCAGCCTCGACAGGAGGAATGCCACCATCTATATCGGGCTGGGCAACGCTTATGGCAAGCTCGATCAGAAGGAGAAGCAGAGGGACGCCTATAAACAGGCTGTCGAGCTTGCTCCCGGCGACCCTGAAGCTCACGGGCACTACGGCTGGTCTCTGTCGAACACCGGCGATCTCCCCGGGGCACTGAGGGAAGGCCTGAAGGCCAACTCGCTGCGTTTGAGAGGCTCCTGGGAGCCCTTCATGGGCATGTTCATCTCGGTCTGGGCCGGTATCTTTATCGTTTTCGGCGCGATTTTCTCTGCTATCGTATTCGGTGCCAGATTCAGTCCGCAGCCGGGTGAAGATCTGGTTCGATCGTTTTTCCTTGCTATGTATAAGGACAAGCCGGGGCGTTTCATCATCACCAGCAAACGCCTGGTATTCGTGCCCGAATTCGTCTCCCGCTCTTTCGGCGCCACCCGGGTCAGCATCCAGCGAGATGAAGTGAGCTCCGTCACGAGCGATTCGGGCAAGCTGGTGATCAATTCCACCAGCGGGACGGAGCATATATTCAGGATGCCCAAGCTCGTTCTCGATCCACTGCTCGATCTCTTCAAGAGCGAAGGAATAGGAGAGAAAGTTAAGTCCACCTCGACCAGGAAGACCGGCACTAGAAAGAAAGCCGGGACCGAGCCCGGATCGGAATCCGACTCGGAAACGAAAGAGACCGGTGCCGGCGAGGACAGGGAAGAGGTCGTGGCAGTCAGTCTCGATTTCCGTCCGGATGCTTCCTCGGACAAGATTGAAGCTGTGAAACCGGAAGAAAAACCGGAAGAAAAACCAGAAGAGAAGAAAGAAGAAAAGAAAACCGAGTCAGCGGCGGAACCAACAGCGAAGAAAGTCGAGAAAGAGGCGGGCAAGAAAAAGGGACCGGGCGGCAAGTCCAAGAAGAGCAAAGGCAAGGGCGGCAAGAAGAGCTGATTCAGCTGGTTAGCTCTCTGAACTGGAAGCGAGTAACATTGCGCTTGGAGGCTTCCAGCATTGCTACCTGCGCATTGGATATCAAGCTGCCGACATCTTGAGCATCTTGAGGAACGGACGCGATTCCGAAAAACATGATCGGTCTGTTGTTGGCCAGGGCTGGCGAGAACTTCGTGAGATTGGTGGTGATCTTGTCGACCATGGAGACGGCCTGGCTGGCATTGGCGCCCGGGAGGATCAGCCCGTAGCCGCGTTCTCCGAAATGCCCGAAGATATCCACGTCGTTCTTGATCTTGCCGATCGCGCGGACGACATCGTGGATGGTATCAGATGCATTTCGGGAAGGATCATTCGATTTGGATAGCTTCATCGAGAAGACGATCAATGAGAAGGCGGCGCTGAAATGATACGCTCTGGCGAACTCTCGCTCGAGAAACATCTCGAAGGCTTCGAAGGTGAGGATACGGGTGTCGGTGTTGCATAGGGCCGACCAGACCGCCTTGGATGAGTTGAAGTCGAACTTCACTTCTTCCGTCTGTATCCCCAGTTGCGATGAAGTCACGAACTCATAGGTGCCGGAGCTGGTCATGAAGGCTTCCACCGCCGGTGATGGCGCACCGGTGAGGCTGCCCTGCAGCGATGCTACCCGGGACATGGGCGGCGGGCTGGTGGCGCCGTCCGGACCTTTATCCATCGTATTCATCTGGGATTTGAGTTGCTGCTGAAAATGAGAGCGGCTTTCGATGGCTTTCTCCTGAACCGATTTCGATTGAGGCGGGAAGCCGGGAGTTTTTGGAGCGCTTGCTGCTGGAGCCGGAGCGGGACCGCCCACGGCTGGGGTTCCACCAGTGGTGGTTGCCATCATATGTGGTGGGATACCCTGATTTGACATCGGTGCTGCAGCCGGACCGGCCGCTGCTTGAACCGGCGGTGCCGCTGCCTGGGGGGGCTGGGCCGGCGCTTGAGCTGGTGCCTGTGCAGGTGTGGGGGGCGGCGCTTGCTGGGTGACGAAGGGTTTGCCGTTGGGGGACTGTACCAGACCGAGGCGCATCAAATTCGCGACGACGCCGATCCACTGGCTTTCGCTGAGGAGCAAAAAGGCGGCGATGTCCTGCAGATTGCGGTTGCCATCGAGATTCTGGAAAAAGCGTTTCTGGAGCTCGAGTCCCAGAGGCGGTCCCTGCAGGATCAGCTGCTCGAACTGCTGCTCGGAAAGCTGCAAATTTGCTCGCCTGAGAGTGCTGGATTCGTTTATGCCGTTGTCCTGGAGGTAGCCGATATTCTCGATGAGCTGGGCGCCTTTGTAGACTATCTGATCGACCGGTGTCTGGATCGTGTTCTTGTCCGGCTTGGCGCCCTGGTTGAAAGTAATCTGGCCGTCTCCCCAGGTGAAGACCTCGATCAGGGCTTCCAGCCCTTCTCCGCGGGGGGTGGTGGCATGTACCGGATTGCCGTGAACGAAGGTGATAACGCATTCACCGATGCTGCCGTGAATCAGCAATCTCCCGGTGGCGCCCTCCTTTGATGCGGTCTGGAGGATGGATGATAGAGGCAGGGTAGCGAGATCGCCTGTAAGCAGCTTGGTAATGGCCATGCGGCTCCCGGTCTCGGAAAGCTCTTTTTTGAGCGTGCTGCCCGGCGTGGCATAGACGCTCTGCCCGCGCTGTCCGAGCCTCTCGGTAAGCGACTTGACCTCTTCCTCCTCTTCGGCGAGGGGGTCGGGAGCTCCCACCGCCTGGAGTATCTGGGGATAGATGATGGATAGATCGGCTGTCCGGTAGAACCAGAGCATCTTGGGGCCGAACTCGCCTTTACTGTGCATCCACCATTCGGGAATGCTGCCTTCCTTCTCCGGAAAGTGGATGGTGAGGGTGTACTGGTTCTGGGATTCGGGCTCTATCCAGTAGAAGCAATGCTTGATTCCGGTGATGCTCTGCGACTTCTTGATGTACTGCTGTAGCTCCTCCACAGTCGGATAGTGCTCGACACGGTAGTGCTGTTTCGGAATGTTGTACTGGTTGCTGAACATCTAGATGGTGTTGAAAAACAATGTGAGAGCCGCACTGCCCTTGAGATTCCCCCTATTCATATGTACACCATAGTCCGATTATTTAACGGAGTTGCTAATAACGGACGGTGATCCGGGCAGGGGCGGGTTAAATTCTGTTAAGCAGGTAGTTGTCGAACGTATGAACAGTAGAACTGTAAACAGGTGAAACAGAAAACAAGTCGACAATAGAACATGTCGACCATGTGAAATGTGAAAATGAAAATCCAGGGACAGAGGTTGCCAGGAAGTCTCTTTTTGATTCCACGACTTTGTCACAAACCAAACCTATACTCTTGACAACAGGCGAGCTAGGCTCAGTTTCTAAGCGGCGGGCAATCAGATGACGGTTTTACCAGGGCATATCCATAGCAGTGCAGGCGCAGGCGCCGCTCCGGCAGCCAGCTTTTCGGAGCTGGTCCACAGGATCGTCCAGTCCAATTCTGGCAAGATGAAGCCCATCGCCCCCCTGGAGTCCAAGCAGGGCGGAGCGAGAGATTGGAGCGAATATAAGGATCTCGCCGAAGCGGCCATGGCCGAGGGAAACTACCCGAGAGCCGAAGCCATGTGGCTTAGAGCCATTGCTGAAGCCAACTCCTTTCCCATGCGGGACTGGCGCATTTCGTATGGTCTCAAGAGCCTTGCCGGTCTTTTCTATTGTCTCGGTCGCTTCGAGGAAGCCGAGATCTTCGCCGTCCGGGCTTTCGAGTCGACAGTGCAATCCTATGGTGCCGAGCACCAAAGGACGGCGGACAGCTATAACTTCCTCTCGAGCATCTATTTCAACCTCGGTCGTATCGACGAGGCCGTGGGCAATGCCGCCCGGGCGCTCTCGCTCTACCGCCGCCTGGATGGAAAAGACAGCGAGAAAGTCGCCATGGTCCTCTATAACCTGGCAGTGATCAATCATGCCCTGGGACAGTTCGAGACTGCCAACGGCTATTACGGTCAGGCTTATACAATCCGCGCCCAGGTCCTGGGTCAGGATCATCCGCTCACCGCCAAGGTGATGAGAAGCCACCATGAGCTCATGATCGACCGGCGCAACCATGAAGCCGCCAGACGGATAGTCGACCGGGTAATGGGTCAGGCTGCCGAATTCTAGTGGTCCGATAATGTATATTATGTTTCACGGGCCGGGAAAAGCGCTCGAAAGGCAGTACGGGCCAGCGATTCGGGAACAGGATTTTTTAAGCCCCCTGAGACGTTTTTTCGGTGCGGCTATGATGAATCTATAGACCGGGGTTTTCCTCCCATGTTCAGACCGGGGTTAGTTTCATCGATGGCACTGGTGCTTGTCTGCACCCTGTCCTCTGCCGGGGCGAAAGAGAGCTTCAAGACAGTGCTCAAGAAGGCCGATGGTTACGCGGTCAGGCGCGACTATTTGAACGCCTATCCTTTATACAAGAAGGCGGTGGAACTCGATCCGAAAAGCAGCGAAGCTCACACAGGGCTCGCCTGGATGATCTATATCACCAAGCTGGAGCCCCCGCACCGGGCCATGGAAGAAGGGCTCCTGGCGGTGAAATATAATCCTGATAACGCAACCGCCCACAATATCCTGGGCGCCGTCTATTTCTCCATGGGCAATGTCGGAGCCGCCCAGCACGAGTTTCGCACGGTTCTGAAGCTCGATCCCAAGCGCCGTTGCAGCGGCTGTGGCAAAATCGAGGCCCTGATCGGCAAAGAGACCCTGAAACTGGTTCCTTTCGACTCCAAAGAAGCCCTGGTCAATCCCTATGACAAGCCCCAGGCTAAAGCAAAGCCGAAATGATCTCTTTCTCGATCCAGCCCCGCCTGGTGAGAACATCACCGAGACCGGCATCCTGAGTGCGGGCTTCCATCTGGGCGATGAGGATCATGTCCTCGCTGGCTATGCCAAGGGCTACCAGGCGCTGGCCCAGCGGGTCGGTGCAGTTTGCCTGTATATCGATGAGATCCTGACCGAGGAGCAGCCCCTCGAGCTCTACCCCTGATATGAAGCGCTTCTCCTCCAGTATCTCCCCGAGGGGGAGCCCGGTGGCGATCTGTGCTTCCACGGCTTCCTCGAGCTGGCTCATGGTGATCATTCCGGAGGCCACGCAGAGCTGCCCCAGTCTGGGTCTGGTGGTGGTGGCGGCGGTGGTGGTATCTGCAGTCACGTTCTGCTCGGCCTGGCGATCATAGGCTGCTTTCCGATCAGGATCGCTGAGCACGGCAAACGCCTGTCTGCAGCGCTCGAGGCAGCTGGCTGCCTGTCTGTCGGCTTTGCTGCCGGCCTCGAATCGGGAGGCTGAGAGGCGCTCTCGCAGTCCCTCGAAAGCGGACTGGATCTGCTCCAGGCTGGCATTTACGGCCAGGCCTAAGATCGCGTAATAGTTCTGAGGCTCGCTCATGGCGTCAATTATGACTGCTGGTTTTCGCCCGGGTCAAATCGAATTTGACAAGTTCTGATGTCGAAGATTCGACAATAGGAATGTTGAAATTGTCGGTTGTAGTATGGTCGACAATACGACCTGTCGATAATAAAACAATAAAACGAGCGAACAAGAGTAATGGTCGACTTTTGGGTTGTCTGGAATTTTGCACCACATATAGTATCACTCCACCTGGCTGGCGAATCTGCCAATTGGAGAGACATTTAATTTTAAGAGCCTACAAGACTGTCTCCGGCGGCTCCGATTTACGGTACAAATGTACAGTTAGCAAGAGGCTCTATCGATGACCCGTCTGGTGTTTCCTTCTAGGTTGGCGCAGTGGGCAGGCTCTATCTTCGTCCTGCTGGTGCTCAGTGCCTGCCTGCTGTCTTTTTTCGGCAATCCCGGCGGCAATCTGGTCAGGGAAGTGATTGTCGATCCTGCCGTGGAGGTCGAGGCGACCGATCTCCAGGAGGCTTTCGATGCCGGTTTTGCTGATCGTGTCCTGAATTCGAGCTGGGCCATGGTGCTCATCCACTCCAACTTCTCGGATGGCAACGCGGTCGGGCTGGAGGCTTTGCGCAACTGGGCCAAAGAACAGTTCAGCCGGGACAAGCAATTCCTCCATCCTCTGTCCATCCCCAGGCGCGCTCCCAGTGCCACCGTTTTCGAGGCGCTTTCCACCCGCCTTCTGGGCAATATGAAAGCAGCCATGGACGCGAAGCTCTCTCAGTTCCTCGCCTGGCGTGTGGGAGAGTTTGCTAATACCGGTGCCTATCAGAGCTTCCGAGTGGACTATTACGAGCTTTTCGGAGTCAGCAACGAGTCGGGCACTTTGCTGGCCCGCTATCAAGACGAGCGGGCCCGCTCTTCTCTGGGTGCCCTCACCGGTGCTCTCTTCTGGCTCCTTTTCGGGACCGTTCTCGCCATCTCGTACCTGCGCGCCCGGGATAAGCATCTGAGCCCTCCGGTGCAGAGATATCTTTCGCATATATGGCTGGCTTTTTCATTCTTCTACCTGGTGGTAGCCTGGTCAGGCGGCAATGTCGGGGCTCTTGCCGCCTGTATTCTCAGCGCTGTCGCCGGCGCCTATCTGCGGTATCCGGTGAGACCGATACAGGGCCGTGAGGGTGAGGTGACTCTCGCCTCTCTGGCTCTATCGCAGCGGACCTGTGTAGTGCTGGCCTGGCTCACATTCAGCATGGTGGGCATCCAGATCGTCTCCTGGCTTCGTTTCAGCTTCCTGAACGAGCCGGACCCTCTGACCCTGATCATCTGCGGTCTTTCAGGCGACTTCATCCATGACCCGGTGAATATAAAACGAACCATAGTCGAGATTTTCGGGGTGAGCTGGGCGATTGTAACGGTCTGGGCAGCGGTGGCATTCAAGCGGGGAGCAATGCCCTCCAGCGAACTCCAGACACAACTGGAGAGCCTGGCCATGATCGAGGTCGAAGCCGATTTGGGCAGCGGCGTCGAAGCCAAGTAGCCGGAGCGAGTACAATCTTTTCTTCTGACCCGCCCCTGTGTCGGAACTGGTATACGAGTCGCACTTAAAATGCGATGCCCGTAAGGGATTGAGGGTTCGAATCCCTCCGGGGGCATTCTCTTATTTTCCCAGCAACTCCTGGCGGCGTCTGGCCACGGCTTCGGCTTCTTGCAGGCGCGAGAGATTGGTGAGCACGATCTGGTAATTGTTGAGAAGCAGGCTGAGCTTGTCGCTCAGTTTGGGATCTCCCTCCACGCAGGTGATTGCTTCTTTGAGGACGGGCTCGGCGGCGGCGAAATCACCGGAGCGGATGAGCTCCACCGCTACGCTATTCAGGGCGACCCCCAGGTTCTCCCTGGCGACTCCCAGTCCAGGAGCCAGTTTTGCTGCCTGTCTGAATTTGTCGGCGGACTCTTTGAACTTCTTCTGGTTGAAGAGCTCTCCGCCTTCCTGATTGAGCAGGATAGCTTTATTGAGAGGGTTGTCCGAATGAGAGAGGGCGAGGCTCTCTTTCAGGTGTGATTCGGTGCGCCTGGTGGGCTCCAGGGCGTAGAGGGCTTTCAGGGTTGCAACATCGGCGTCGGTAAGGGCATGGACCCGATCGGTCTCGCCCATATACATGACGTCGGCGGTGCTGCTGCTATGACCCGTGATCCCGAGAGCATGCCCGATCTCGTGCAGGGCGCGGAACATGATCGAATCGTCATCCTCATCCTTGGAGCCCTTGCTGGTCAAAAGCACGATCTCGGCATGAACCCTTCCGGTGGGACGGTCGATAAACATCGTATGACCGCCTTCGGAGGGATTGTAGAGCTTCGCTTTGTCATCGCTCCAGTAGCACTCGATATCGGATTCCTTGGCGTCCTGTATATAGATGAAGCTCACGGTCCTGTCGCTCCGGTCCTGCCACTGTCTGAAGGCATCTTTGAGAATGCCCTGGAATGGCTCCCTATAGCCTCTCACTGCTGACCCGTCGGCGATGAATACTTTGAGAGGCATTTTGTCCGAAGTCCAGCGCGTGACACCATGTATAGTGGCGGCGGAGAGATAGGTCCCGGGAGGCGAGGCTATGGTGTTCTTCTTCTCCGACTCGATCTCCTGGGTGAGCAGAGTCACCAGTCCCTGGGCCTGCTTTTTGCCGGCGGGGTCCGTGACCAGTTTCAAGTATTTCTGATATGCCGACAGGGCTTCGGGTTTGCGGCCGGAGTAGAGACAGGCGTTGCCGAGCAGCGCCCAGCCCTGGAAGGCGGAGGGAAAGCGAGCTGTGACTTCCTTCCCGATTCTATAGCCGTCCTCGAGCTTGCCGACTTTGACGAATATCTCGCCGAGGATGCACCTTATCGGCATAACGTCCGGTGCTTCTTTAGCAAGAGACTCGATCCTGGGCAGGGCTTCCTGAAATTTGCCAGCGCGCTGAAGCAAGACCACTTCGTTGTAGCGCCGGCCTATGTCGGCGTTGACCGTGCTGTCGCCTATCCTGAATGCCTTCTGGGCCGCGGTCTGAGGCGCGGCCCAGAGGGCGTACACGAAAAGAATCAGGAAGAGCGAACGTCTCATTTCACCGCAGCGAAAGCCGGGATTTTTACCTTGTTCTCGAGTATACCGATTCCTTTGACTTCCATGCTGATCAGATCGCCGTCCTTGAGCCAGGGGTAGCCGGCAGGCGCCAGCTCCTTGCCTGTGTCCGGGTCCACTTTGGCGGCGAACTCGGCTATGCAGCCATTACCGACGGTGCCGGAGCCGAGGACATAGCCGGCCTCCACGCCGATGTTCTGCTGACCGAGCCAGGCGAGGATTCGAGGGAAGCTCCAGGCGGCTTTCTCGCCACTCTGAGGGTGGGTGTGGTAGAGGGTCTTGTAGTTGGTGTGAGAGCGCTCCTCGCCGTTGACCTTGAGGATCATCTCGGCATCGAGGACTCCGTTGTCGTCCATATCGAAGTCCGATGCCGGGACCAGGCGGGGTCCGATGCTGTTGCCGATGACGAATTTGCTGTTGGTGGGACCGAGACCCTGCATGTCCACTTTCTGGATATCCCGGGCGGACCAGTCATTGAGGATAGTGAGGAGGCAGTGTTCTCTGAAGAACTTCAGAGCTTCCTCTTTGCTTCTCAGGGTGGCCCCGGCGGTGACATAGCAGCCGATTTCGAACTCGTAGTCGGCTGCTTTGACTATTTCGGGGACCGGGACGACATCCCCCGGTCCGAAGAGCTTTTCGGCCTGCAGGTCGACGATGTAATAGGAGGCATGGTCGTACCAGAGGGGAGGCATGGGAGCGCCTCTCTTGTCGCGGATTTGCTTGACATGAGTCTCGAAACCCAGGAAGTCCATGAGAATTTTCGGCTCCGGAACTCTGGCTCCGAAAATTTCGACCGTGTTTTGCCTGCGTTCGTACAGCATCGCGCACCTCTTGTAGGGGACACAGATATCTTAGTCAGAGACACTGATTATCGCATTTCATAGGTGTTATATTTAACTCCCACCGCCGGAGAGCCCCAAATGAAACATTCGGAAGCCTTTGTCAAGCTTGTCGACGAGGTAATGCCCCATGTCACCGAGATCAGCTGCGAAGCGGTTCTCGAGAAGCAGAAGAAAGAAGAGTCCTTCCGATTCGTCGATGTGCGCGAGGATTGCGAATGGGACGAAGGCAGAGCGGCGGGCTCCGAGCATATCGGTCGCGGCGTGATCGAGCGCGATATCGAGAAGATCGTTCCGGATAAGTCTTCCCTGGTGGTTCTCTATTGCGGAGGCGGTTTTCGCTCGGCTCTGGCTGCTTTCAATATTCAGAAGATGGGCTATACGAACGTGCTTTCGATGGCCGGCGGGATCAGGCGCTGGCGAGAGCTCGACTATCCTCAGGAGAGGTAGGCGATGAAGTCTTCCTGCTTTCTTCCGGCTCTCACAGCCGCTTTTGTATTCGGTATCGTATCCGGTATCGGACAGGCGGCCCTGGCTCAGAATATCGAGCATTCACTGGGCCCGATAAGACAGAGCCAGGAGGCTGATCCAGGTGGATTCACCCTGATGATTTTCTGCATCGGTCTGCTTGTCACCATGGTTCTCTGTCTATTCGCTGGCACTATGTTCTATTTTCTCAAAGGCGGCAAGAGCAAGACCAGGAGTAAGAATTGACGCTCCTTACTGCCTGATAATCGAGATTGCCGTCCGGTAGTGCTCCTGCGTGGTAATCAAGAGTTGCGGTGGCGGCGCGCACCACTGATAATGTCAACAGATATTAGCTCTGATTCTAGAAAGCGAAGACGATGAATACACAGCCCGAAGTCAACCACGATCCCGTCGACCTCGATGGTCTCGACAGCCTCCTCACCGAGGCCCATGTCGAAGTGGTAGAGCAGGAGAACACGCAGGTCCCCCGCACTCAGGTCTATTACGAGACCAGGACCATGCTGAAGCTCCTGAGCCAGGTCCAGGAGGTTAATGAGCTGCTCCGTGAGACCAACGGCCGCCTGACCAGGGCTTACGCCCGTCTCAGGCACATGGAGCAAGTGGTTCGCGATCAAGAGCAGAAGATTGCGATGCTCCCGGCATTTCAAAAACAGGCCGAGCGCGCCATCGAATTGCAGAACAAGCTCGATGAGGCTCTTGCCGAGATCGAGAAGCTGCGCCAGCCCTGGTGGCATCGTATCGCCAACACCAGTCACGAGTAAGCAGGCAGCTTCCTGCGTTTCTTCCGGAAGCCGGGCCCGGTCCCGGCTTCTCCGTTCGTAAGGAGATCAATGAAGGCCCATGGCTGCAGGCACGATGGTGAGAGCGATAGCGCTTATCAAGACGATGCCGATCAGATTGAGCCATATGCCGGCTCTGGCCATCTCTTGTATATCGATCTCGCCGGAACCGAATACGATGGCATTGGGCGGCGTGGCCACCGGCAGCATGAAAGCGCAACTCGCCGCCATGGTCGCCGGCACGATCAGGATATAGGGGTGGACTCCGAGACCGGGAGCGAGAGCCGCCAGAATCGGAAGCAGAGTGGTGGTGGTGGCGACATTGCTGGTGAGCTCGGTGAGGAAAATCACCGAGGCTGTAACAAGGAGGACCAGGACCAGGACCGGCAGGCCGTTCAGGTACATGGCCTGGCTGGCTATGAACTCGGCTACGCCGGTGTTCTGAACGGCTTCCGAGAGGCTCAGCCCACCACCGAAAAGGAGCAGTATCCCCCAGGGAAGACGAACGGCGGTTTCCCAGTCCAGGGCGAATTCCCGTCTGGCAGCATCCACCGGCAGGACGAAAAGGATCATTACGGCGAGCATAGCGATACCGGTGTCGGTGAGACCGGCGAAAGGCGCCAGATCGTGTCCGGCTATTGGAGTGAACTGGATCTTGCTGAGGAGCGGGCGGGCTGTCCAGAGAAAGGCCGCCAGGAGAAAAACCAGGAAAGTGAGGAGCTCTCCGCGGCTCACCGGACCCAGATGGGCGAGCTCGCTTGCGATGAGCTCTTTGCCGCCTTTGATCTCCCTGGACCCGAGAGGATAGAGAATACGAGTGAGCAGGAGCCAGACCAGGGGAAGGAAGACCGCTGTAAGCGGCAGGCCGATGACAAGCCAGCTGGCGAAGCTGATCTCGCTTCTGTATTGATGAGCAATGGTCTCATCGACGAAACCGACCAGAAATGAATTGGGACCGGTGCCGATGATAGTAGCGATGCCTCCGATGGAGGCTGCATAAGCGAGGCCGAGAAGGGCGCAGAGGGCGAAGTTTCGACCGTCGGCTCTATCATGGTCATCTTGCTGATAGAGCTCGATGATGCTCAGGGCTATGGGCAGCATCATGGCGGCGGTGGCGGTGTTCGATACGAAAGCGCTCAGGGTCGCTGTCACCAGCATGATCCCTGCGACCATATTGATCGGATTGGAGCCGACCAGATTCAAGGTGAGCAGGGCTATGCGCCTGTCCAGACGCCATTTTTGCATGGTCAGGGCAATCAGGAAGCCCCCCATGACCAGGTAGACCAGAGGGTGAGAATAAGGGCTGGCTGCGTCGGCCACGCTCGCCGCTCCGAGAATCGGCAGGAGGACCAGGGGAAGTAGAGCCGTAGCCGAGATATTGATCGGCTCGGTCAGCCACCAGACGGCCATCCACACCATCACTCCCAGCGTGACCCGCCCGGCATACGCGAACTCCACCAGGGAGCCAGCCGACTCCCGGTAAGAATGAGGCAACAGAAGAGTGGTAAGCAGGCAGAGAAGGGGTCCGGCAATGAGGCCGATCCACTGTATTTTTGGCTTGAGGTTGACCGTTTCCGCCATTAAACTCTCGAAATCAGGCAGCCAATTGTCTCATGGGGCTCGAGACAATGTCCTCGTCAGGAGCTCTTGCGAGCGTGGTTATCAGTCGCTCGAGCCCGGGGCGGGAGCCGGAGGGCAAAAAGATCCTGGCAGTGATTTGTCGAGGTGTTGTTTTTGCGCTTCTGCCTGGGGCTTTGCTTTGCTGTTATTCTCTTTCTGGTAGCCGGACCGGCTGGAGCCGAGGATGTGGCGCCGGTTATGCTTGGATCGTCGAATCTGTTCTCCGTCGCCGACAGTTATCACCTGACAGCCAGAGCCAGGGCCCTGGAGATCAATGCCAAGATCAGGCAGGTGGTCAATGACAAGACCCTGGATGCTCACAAGATTGACAGCATCGTCGAGCCGGGAGGCAATCCTTCGGTTGTCCTGGGGGAGACCCGGATCCTCACGGTGACGGACCATGACCAGCAGGTCTTCAACAAATCGAAGCAATATCTCGCTCAGAAATGGGCGTCCATTCTCAGAGCCAGGCTAACCCAGCTCGAGCCGATCTATGAGAAGTCGGAAGCGACCAGGTCCCATACTCATTCCGAGAGCAAACCCCTGAGCGAGCATCGGGTGCTTCTCTTTCTCCTGCAAGTGGCTCTGCTCCTCTCCACTGCCTGCATCTGCGGCGAGATCCTGACCCGGCTCGGACAACCGGCGGTAATCGGGCAGCTTCTTGCCGGCATCATCCTTGGTCCCTCGGTCCTGGGGGCTTTCGCTCCGGATGTGTTCATGGCTCTTTTTCCGCCCGAGAACACCCAGGGCTATCTCCTCGACATAGTCTCCTGGCTGGGCGTCATCTTCCTGCTCATGCTCACCGGCACCGAGACAGACATCCAGTTGATCCGCAGCCAGGGCAAGCCGGCTCTGGCCACTTCGGTGGGCGGCATTCTCCTGCCTTTCCTCCTGGATGTCGCCCTCGCTTTCGTGCTTCCAGAAACAATGCTGGTGTTGCCCAATCAGCGTCTGATTCTGGGGGCCTTCCTGGGCACGGTTTTTTCCATGTCCTCGGTGGCTATCATCGCGAAAGTGCTCATCGACATGAAGCTCATGCGCCGCAATGTCGGTCAGATCATCCTCGCCTCGGCGCTGGCTCAGACCAGGTCGCTACCCTCGCTCTCGCCTATGGTGTCGAGGTGGAAACCAGGGTCTTGAGCTCTAACAATGCTGCTGCCGAGATCCTGAAAGTCACTAATGAAGGGGATGTGGATCTGGTAGTTTTAGGCGCCAACCTCCGTCCCACCAGCCATCTTCATCTCGGCGATACGGTTCATGAGCTCATGGCCAGGGCTAGGTGTCACCTGGCGATCTTCTCGCCTTGATAGTCCTGAATCGCGAGCTCGCTTAAAATTTCTTTTCTTAGGCTCCAGCCGGCATCTCAGGAAGGCAAAGAGGGTATATAAATTGAGCCGGCGTCCCTTTTCGTTTGGTCGATACTTTCCCTGTGAAGACTTCTAACCCCAAGATCGTGTCCGAAATGCTGTTGCCCCTGCTTCTGGGTAGCGGTGTCCTCAATCGGAAAGAGCTCGAGACAGCCAAGAAAGTGGCGGTGGAGCTCGAGCTCAGCCTGGAGGAGGCGATTGTCGACTCGGGCATGGTGGACGAGGATGACATGAAGGTTCCCATGGAGGCTCTCAGCCGGGTGGAGGCCAAAAAGATCACCCTCGATCTGGCCATCCGGGCAGTCCGCATCGCCCTTCATAAGAAAGTCACCCTCGATGATGCTATCACCGCCATTGGTGACGTTCACAAGTCCACCGGCGTGGTGGTGACTGCCACCAACGATCTGACCAAGATCCTCCTGGCCTCCAATATCATCGACAGAGATCAGCTCGGCAAGGCTCTGAAGAAGTCCTCGGACTCCTCCACCATGATCGGTCATCTCCTCGTCCTCTCGGAGGTGGTGACGGTCAAGTCCATGCTTGCCGCCCTCAATGCCATCCATATGGTGCGGGATGTCGGGCTCGATCCGGACAAGGCGGTTCAGGGCATGCGGTATGCCAACGGCCGGGACATTACTTTCGAGCAGGCGCTTTTCGAGCTGGGATTTTTCATCCATCCGGACAGCAAAGACATTCGTATCGAAGAGCTGTTTCATATGTCGGGCATAATCTCTCCCAGCGATCTGGCTGAGTGCATGGAGATCGAGCTCTTCAAGAAAAAAGACTTCGGCCAGATTCTTCTCGAGCGCGGCATGATCACCAACGACCAGCTCGATTCCGCTCGCACCCTTCTGGCGTCCATCGGTCGGGGCACCCTGCGCCCTTACCAGGCGGCCCAGGCTCTCAGCGATGTCTGCCGCCTGGACAAAGATGTCTATGCCACCATCGCCGAGTTCCAGCTTCTCTACAAACCTGATACCAATGACAGGCTGGGCGACCTCCTGGTGGAAGGCGGCGCCTGCTCGAGAGAGCAGATGGAGAAAGCTTTCTCCATGGCCAGCGAGAGCGCCGTCAAGATAGGCTCCGTGCTGCTCAAGAGCAAGATCATTAAAGAAACCACTCTCTACGATGCTCTGCGAGTGCAGACCCTTTTCCGATTCGGTTATATAGACCGACCGACTATGATTGCTCTGCTCTCCTATTGTGTCAATAACAAGACCAATCTCGACGGAGCCCTGGAGGAGATGGGCATAAACGTTCCTTCCAGGATGCAGTGGACCTGGGTCTAGAGCTTGCCGCTAACACAGCTGTGACCTGCTTCCACTTCCAGATCGAAGCCTGAGTTCTTCCAGGCTCCGGTACCGCCGACGATATTGACTATTTCGCCTTCGCCGGCTCTTGCCAGAATGGATGTGGCGGCGCTACTGCGATAGCCGCCGGCGCAGATCACATAAGTGAGTCTTTTCCGGTCTACTTCGCCCTCCCTTTCAGCCAGGCTGGCAAGCGGGATATTGCTGGCTCCGGGCACATGACCGGCACTGTATTCCTGAGGGCGCCGCACATCCAGGACCTGGAATTCGCCTCCTTGTTCCAGGATCTCTTTCAGGTCGTTGACCGTGATCTGCTCTATGGAATGCAGCGGCAGACCTTCCTTGCTCCAGGAGAAGATCCCGCCGTCGAGATAGCCCGTCACGGCTTCATGACCGGCTCGTGCCAGCCTTACCACGGCTTCTTCCACGGCATCGCGATCTTCGGCGACTAGAATGACTTCTTCGTCCTGGGCGATGAGAGTGCCGGCCCAGGAGGCGAACTGACCGCCCAGACCGATATTGAGCGAGCCGGGCAGGTGACCGGCACCAAACAAGGTGGACGAGCGAACATCGAGGATCGTCTTGCCGGCCTGCATGAGCTTGCTCACTGCTGCCGGGGAGAGGGCCTGCGGGCTGGCTATGGTCTCGAGATGGTCGGCGCCTTCGCGGTTCTTGGCCACAGCCCGGGGAAAGTACTGCGGGATCTCGGGCTGGTCCTGGCAGACCAGGTCGATAAAATCCTCTTTGCTCTTCGATTTCAGGGCATAGTTGAATTTCTTCTGCTCGCCGATGGTGGAGAAGCGCTCTTTGCCGAGGTTTTTGCCGCACAGAGAGCCGGCTCCGTGGGCCGGGTAGACTTTCACCTCATCCGGCAATTTCAGGATCTTCTCATAGAGGCTGTCATAGAGCATGGCGGCCATCTCCCCGGCGGTGATCCCCTGGCTGCCTATCAGATCCGGCCTGCCCACGTCACCGACAAAGAGGGTATCGCCGGTGAAAATGAGCTCTGGCTCTCCTTCTTTGGATCGGCTCAGGACGATACAGATACTCTCGGGAGTGTGTCCCGGGGTCTCGAGAATCGATAGAGAGAGGTCGCCCAGCTTCAGGACATCGCCTTCTTTTACCTCGAGGTGCTCGAACCGGGCGCCGGCCTTGTGGCTGAATACGATGGTCCCGCCGGTGCGAGCCGCCAGCTCACGGTGACCGCTGACGAAGTCGGCGTGCAGATGTGTCTCGATTATGTATTTGATCGCCAGACCATTGGCGGAGGCCTCTTCAACATATTGATCGACGTCCCTCTGGGGGTCCACCACCGCTGCCTCGCCTCCGGAGCCGACCAGGTAAGAGGCGTGGGCCAGACAACCCAGATAAAACTGCTTGAAATACATATTCGAGGCTCCTTGCAAGAATCCGAATAGCATACACGCATTCAAGAAGATCGAGTACTATGTGCCTTTCACCCAACGCGAGGGCTTATGCTCACGAGATCGCCCGTCATATCGCTCACGTTCATTCTTATGATCCTGGTAGTCCTCACCGCTCCCCGGGCTACCGGAAAGGACCGGGCAAAGGCGAAAGGCAAAGAGACCTATCCGCGCCTGAGCGAATCGATCAAGCCAAGCTCTTACAAGATATTCATCGAGCCGGATCTTGAAAACAAGCAGTTCTCCGGCGAGGAGACGATCTTTCTGACGGTCTCGAAGGCCACCGACAATATCGTGCTCCACAGCCGCGATCTCGACATTGCCGAGGCCGAGCTGGCCAGCCTCGAGAAAGGTCACGGCGCCTGGCTGAGCCCGGAGACCCTCATCGAAAAGGAAGAGGAGCAGGTCCGCTTTCGATTCGATAAGAAGCTCAAGCCCGGCGACTACGAGCTCAGGCTCAAGTTCGGCGGCACTCTCACAGACAAGCTCGTCGGTTTCTATTATTCGCGATTCAAAGACGAGTCCGGAGCCGACCGTTTTCTCTGCGCCACGCAACTGGAGCCCACCGATGCCCGGCGTGTCTTTCCCTGCTTCGACGAGCCCTGCTTCAAGGCGGTCTTCAAGCTGACCGCTTCGGTCGATCCGGATTTTGTAGCCATCTCCAATGCCCCGGTCCGATTCATCAAAGAGGACCAGAGACGCAACAAGAAGCTCTACAGCTTCGCCGATACCCCGATCATGTCTACCTATCTCCTCGCCCTGGTGGTGGGTCCTTTCGAGGCCACTCCGGCACGCACGGCAGGGGCAGTCGAGATCCGTACCTGGACCACTACCGGCAAAACCGCCCAGGGTCTTTATGGTCAGGATGTGGCGGTGAAGCTCCTGCCCTTCTTCGAAGACTATTTCGGGGTCAAATACCCTCTCAAGAAGCTCGATCTCATCGCTATTCCCGATTTCGGGCCGGGCGCGATGGAGAATCTGGGGGCGGTCACTTTCCGGGAGACCCGTCTTCTGGTCGACGAGAAGACCACCGGTACCTCCTCCAGGCAGCATGTGGCCGGGGTGATCGCCCACGAGATGGCTCATATGTGGTTCGGTGACCTGGTGACCATGAAATGGTGGGACGATCTATGGCTCAATGAGGCTTTCGCCTCATTCATGTCGGTGAAAGCCGTGGATTTTCTCAAGCCCGACTGGCGGGTCTGGGATAGTTTCACCAGCGAGCGAGCCGCGGCTCTGTCCTCGGACGCTCTGGCCTCCACCCGGTCCATCTATGCGCCGGTCATGAGCCCTAACGACGCCGAGGCGATGTTCGACGAGATCACTTACGAGAAAGGCGCCTCGGTGCTCCTCATGCTCGAGCAGTATCTCGGGGAGGATGTCTTCGCCCGGGGGATAGCGCATTATATAGACAGGCACAGGTTCGCCAATGCCGCCACTGCCGAGCTCTGGGAGTCCCTGGAGAAAGTGTCCGGCAAGCCGGTATCAAAAATCATGGACAGATGGATCTTCGCCGCCGGTTATCCTCTGGTTACCGCCATCGAGAAGAAGAGCGGCCTGATTCTCGAGCAGGAGCGGTTCTATCTGGCCGGCAGCGAGGGTGTGGACGATCCCACTGTCTGGCAGATTCCAGTGAGGGTGCGGCGTCTTGGCGATCAAAACAAGATCCGTACGGTGCTTCTTACCGACAAGCTCGCTGACAAATTGGGCTCCGGAGCAGGCATCGCCGGTGGTGACGCCCCGCTGGTGGTGAACGCTTCCGCATCTGGCTTCTTCCGGGTGAAATACCCGCTCCCTCATCTGAAGCGGCTGGCGGACAGGGCCGTATCCAGCCTGACCGTGGCGGAGCGCTACCAGCTCCTCAGCGATACCTGGGCCCTTGCCGAGAGCGGCGAAATCCCCATATCTTTCTACCTCGATATGACCGGCGCCTACAGAGAGGACCGGGACCCGAATGTGATCGGGCTTCTCATTTCTCAGCTCCAGCATCTCGACTGGTTCGTCAAGCCGTCGAGCCCGGAAAGGGAGAGATTCGCAGCCTTCGTAAGAGACAGGCTCGGGCCGCTCAAGGAAAAACTCGGTTGGGATGCCGCTCAGGGCGAGACTGATCTGGAAGAGCTCCTGCGCTCGAAAGTCCTGACTGCCATGGGCACCCTGGGCCAGGACACGGATACCATAGAAGAAGCGAAAAAGCGTTTCGAGGCGTATGAGAAGGACGAGGCCACCGTCAACCCGAACCTCTATGATGCCATCGTCGGTATCGTCGCCTACAACGGCGGAAGCACCGAATACGATCGCTTGCTTGTCTGTTTCAAGAATGCCGGTACGGCCGAGAGCAAGGTTCGCAATCTCCTGTCGCTGGCTGATTTCAGAGATGGCGACCTGCTTTCACGAACTCTCGCCATGAGCCTCAGCGAGGAGGTCCGTACCCAGGATGCACCGCACCTGGTGCGGAATGTCCTGAGCACTTCTGCCGGAAGGCATGTCGGCTGGGATTTCGTGAAAAAACACTGGCAGGAGATGGAGCAGAAGTACCCGGTTCATCTTTTCCCGCGCGTGATCAAAGGGGCTCGCTCGCTCATATCGGTGGGCGATATGAGAGACCTGGAGGCATTTCTCAACGGTCATCCCATCCGCTCCGGCGATCTGGTGGCAGCCAAGGTCGTCGAGCGTGTCAAGATCAATGTCGCTATCGACGAGCGCTCCGGCGAAGAGCTGCACAAATGGCTGGCGTCTTTCGGGTCTAGCATGTAAAGTGATAGTAGGCGGACAGCCTTTATTTCACTATTACTTGCTATGCCAGACAACAGCTCAATTCCGTCAGCCAAGCGGCCTAAAAGGGCCCTGGTTTTGTCCGGCGGTGGCGGCCGTGGTGCATATGAGGTCGGAGTGGCGGCTGCCTGCCGCGAGCGGAACTTCGACTTCGACTGGATAATCGGTACCAGTATCGGGGCTATCAACGCCACCCTCATAGCCCAGGACGACCTGCACGTCCTGCAGGAGATCTGGTGCCGGCTGCAGAGCCAGGACGTCTACAGGTTGCCCAATCCCAATCATCTGAGGCGGGTGGTCTTCGGGCAGAAACTGGGCTTTCTCAATACCGATCCCCTCGAGGCTCTTCTGCGCAAGCACGTCAATATCGAGCGCCTGAGGCGAAGCGCCACCGGCGTCGGTTTTCTGTCCACCGATCTGTGCAGCCTGGAGACCCGTTTGATCACAGCCGACGATATCCATTCCGACGAGGAGCTGGTGGATGTGCTCATGGCTGCATCGGCGGTGCCTCTACTTTTTCCTCCCCGGCACCTGGGCGGCGAGGGGTGCTGGATCGACGGCGGTCTGGTGCGCAATACGCCTATCCAGGCAGCTATCGGTCTCGGGGTCAGCGAAATTTACGCGGTCCTGGTCGATCCGGACTCTTTCATGGACTGCCCCGGTTCGCTGGTCCAGCTCGTATCGAGATTGCTCGAGATTATCCTCGACCACAGCGCCAGAAGCGGCATCGCTCATGTCAATCAATACAACCGCAGCCTGGAACTCTCGGTGCAGAACGGCGCCCGGGACTGGTGCGTGATCGGGGACAGACCGGCGATGACCGGGAACGACGAGGAGGACGCCGGCGCTTCCCGACCGGGCCGGGTTCAGCTCTTCATTATCAAGCCCCGCAATCAGATAGTGGGCTCCCTGCTCGAGTTCGAGCCGGCGAACTCGCGCTGGCTGATCCGGCGGGGCTATGAGGATACGATCCAGAGCTGCGTGGCGGTCTGAGTTTCAGTCTATGGAGTCGCCGACTCCGAAACGTGTGTAATCGACGGTATCTGGATAGTCGAGCTTGATGGCGGCCCGCCTGCTCGCCTGCGCTTCCTGGCGAAGTCCTTTCTGATCGAGGGCCAGGGCTTTCAGATGGAAGGGGATGGGATTGTCCGGCTCCAGGGCGCTGGCTCGCTCGAGGTCGATGAGAGCCTGATCCGGCTCCCGGGAGTCGATGGCCACTGCCGCCCGGATACAGTACCAGGCGGGTTCCCGGGGATCGAGCCGGATTGCTTCGTCGATATCCTGGCGGGCGGTCTCCATGTCCCCATTCTCGAGATTGCCTCTCTTGGCCCGGGCCAGACCCCTGCAGGCATAGGAGAATGACTCCTTGTAATACTCCACCGGGCTCAGATGTTTGTTGATTGCGGCTATATCGTCGACGCCGCCGGCTCTGCGGCTTCTCAGGCTGCTGTCGAAGTCCTCGAGCGCGTTGTCATACTGACCCAGCTTACCGTAGGCGAAGCCCCTTACCGCATAGAGACCCGGGTTGCTCTCTACCTCGAGACCGCGGCTGAGGGCCGCAACTGCCTCGTGATAGCGGCCTTCCCGGACCATGGAGAGCCCCTGACCGTAGAAATAGCCGATCCGGCTGCCGTGGAGGAGCTCGGCGGTGGGCTGGCAGCCACTCAGAAGGATGGTTGCCGGAAAAATCAGAGAAAGGCTCCTCTTGAAAAGTGAGAATATTCTAGAGTTCATATTCTTAGCGTAGAATTCCCATTTCATTATTCTCTCATTACTATTAGATTGCAGGCAGATGAAGGAGGCGCAAGCCATATGCATCCGTACTGGATCAAGAAGATTGAAGAGCAGAGAAAGACAGTAGTGACTACTTTCTGGGTGTCCATGGTCTTTATCATCCTGGTCCCCCTTCTTCTGGTCCTCGAGGGAGACAACTGGCTCCTGCTCGCCATGGTCTGCTTCGGCGGCGCGGCACTGCGACTGTACTGGGCCGCCGGCGAGGAGAAGCATGGTCAGAGCGCGGAAGCACTGCAAGCCAGCCCTGTGCAAACCAGTCCGGTTCAGACCGATCCCACAGCCGCTTTCTATCAAGAGACCCAGAGTACCTTCTGTCAAGAGCCCGCCTATGCTGTTCACCATCCGGAGATGGTGGATCAAAACGGCAATGTGCTCGAGCCGCAGTATCTACAGCTCGATCCGGCAGAGTCTTTCTTCACCAGCTCTATCGAGCCCGGCAGACCGCTCGATCCTGACGAAATGATCCTGGCCGATCCCGAGAGCCACCCGCAGAATCGCCAGACCCCGAGACGCTCCAGGCAGCAGAGACAGACTCATTCGGTCTGAGGCAAGAGCTCCGCTGACAGCAGTCCTGGTGGCTCTGTTCACCATGGCGCAGGCTCCTCCGGCACTGGCCGGAGAGGGTGCCCCCTGTCTGTCCTGGAAGAATCCTCTGGTTAGCAGACCCTCTGCATGCGTTCTGTGCATTCACGGTCTCGGTCTGCACAGCCGCTCTTTCGAGCATTTCGGCAAAGAGCTCGCCCGTCGGCATCTGGCTGTATTCGCTATCGATGTTCGTGGATTCGGCTCGTGGATGAAAAATCCAGGTGACGAGAAAGTCGATTTCGACGCCTGCCTGGAAGACGTGCGCCAGGCAATCCAGTCGATCAAGAAAGCCTATCCAGGACTCCCTGTCTTCCTCCTGGGCGAATCCATGGGCGGTGCCATCGCTCTGCGAGCTGCTTCTCTCTATCCGGAGGAGATTGCCGGGCTCATCTCGTCGGTACCCTCTGAAGAGCGTTTCCAGCAGGGACGCACCGACATGAAGGTTGCCCTTCATTTTCTTTCCGGCCCGAGAAGAGACTTCGATATCGGCTCTCAGATCGTCGAGCAAGCTACCGACAATGAGAAGCTCAAGAGACGGTGGCGTGAAGATCCGCTCTCCAGGCTGGAGATATCGCCCCGGGAGCTGCTCCAGTTCCAGAAGTTCATGAACGACAACCACGACTCTGCCGAGAAGATCAAGAACATGCCGGTCTTGTTCGTCCAGGGAACCGATGATGAGCTGGTGAAGCCTGATGGCACCTGGGAGCTTTTCAATCGCCTCTCCACCAGGGATAAAGTCTTCGTGGCCCTTCCCAGCGATCATCTGATTTTCGAGGAAGCCCAGTATCAAAATCCCGAGAATCTCAAGCAGTCGATCAAGCTTCTATCGGCCTGGCTTTCCAGCAAGGTCGTGGAAGCCAGGCAGGAGAGTGGTATCGCCGGAGGTAGTGCTCCAGCTTCCGGTACAGGCATGGAGCAGGCTCTCAATCTGATGAGGCAGGGACGTTTTCGCGAAGCCCGGGAGGAGCTGAAGAGCATGAACAAAGTTCAGGCCAACCAGATGCTCCTGAACATGCCGCGCCGGCCTGGAAGGCAGAGAATCAGGCAGCCGAGCCGGTCAGACAGTTCGGAGCTTGCCGGTCTCTGCGGGGGAAGTCCCACCGTGGTTGCATTCTATGCTGACTGGTGCGAGCAAGCCAGGGGCATGGAAGAATCCCTCGACCGGATCGAGAAGACATTTCGAGGGCGTCTGCGAATCCTGCGCGTCGACATAGAGAAAGATTCCAGTAGTAAGAGCCTGGTCGATCTGCTCGATGTCGGTCCGATCCCAACCGTCGTCTTCCTGAACGGCGCCGGTCAGGTGGTCTCGACACTGATCGGAGACACAGGCTATGTCAACTATTTGAAGGGTGCCTACCAGATCGCCGGTGGACCGGGAAAGCATTGAATACGGTGACCGGCACGAAGCTGCTGCGTTAGTCCTGGAAGATACAGATTGCTGCCATCCCATCTGAAAACGACAGGGCGTCTGCATATTTCGGCTTGATCACCACCCGACCGGCTTTGTTGATGAATCCGACCTTGTTTCCGATCTTGACCAGGGCGCGGCCTTCCGAGAATTTCTCGGCGCGGGAGTATTTGGGCTTGATTACGATATGACCCTTGCGGTCCACATAGCCCCATTCGCCGGTCTGCTGGAAGAGGGCCAGGTCCTCCGAGTAGGCTGCTTGCGAATCGGTCTCGGGTCTCTCCTGGAAGAAGTCGTTCTGATCGATGATTCCGAATTTGCCTTCGGTGCGTACTTCAGCGGCGCCGTTCTTGAATGATGTCACACTGTCGTATTTCGGCTCGATCTGCAATTTGCCGGTGGTATTGACGAAGCCCCATTTGCCCTCCACCTGGACCGCCGCCAGTCCTTCGGAGAACGGCATAACATCAGCGTATTCCGGTTTCATGACGAGATTGCCGGTCTTGTCGATAAAGCCCCACTTGTCGCCCTGTTGAACCGGAGCGAGACCGCCGGAGAAGGCGCGAGCGCCGTCGAACTGCGAGGGGACGACGGTATTGCCTTTCGTGTCGATATAACCCCACTTGCCGTCCTTCATCCTGACTTCGGCGAGATCGTCAGTGAAAGAACCGGCAGAGTAGAACTGCGGGTTGATGGTGAGGCTGCCTTCCGAGTTGATATAGCCCCAGAGACCGCCTTTTTTCACTGCTGCCAGACCACCGGAGAAGGGTTTGACCTTCTGATAGGCTGGCTCGATGACCACTTTGCCCGTCCAGTCGATAAAGCCCCATTTCTGACCGATCTCGGCAGGATCTTCCTGCTCGATCAGGCTCGCATCAGGTGTGGTATCAGACGAAGGCGTGCATCCGACCAGCGTCAGGGCAAGCAGGCATGTAAGAAAAGTGAGGACGAACTTCATTGAAAGTTTCAGCTGACGCCAGATCATAAAGATAGTGTTCCCAGATCTCGTCGTCAACAGACACCCGACCGGGAACTTGCTCAGAGTTCTCCGAGCTCTTTCTGGATCGAGGCGGCTTGATCCCTCTTTCCTGTTTGCTCCAGATATCTCTGGTAAGTGGATAATACTTGTAACTTTGCCTGTCTCGAGAGTTTTCCGGACAGATTATCAGACCTGAGCATCAGGACAGCATCGCTCACCAGACCATGAGCGCGCACATAGTCTTTCTGCCAGATATAGGTATCGGCGAGGATGGCCGTGACTTCGCAGGTTCTGGCGCTCTGCGCCCCGAAGAACGACTGGCTGAGCGAAAGGGCGTTCTCGATATTGTCCTGGGCTTCCTTGAACTTCTGCTGGTCCCTGTAATATTGCCCGAGGAGCAGTTTGTCTTCGATGAGCCCGATAGTTTTACCTGTGGTTTTGTCCACATGCTCCACCATTCTGTAGAGCTTCTCGGTCTCCTGGGAGCGACCGGATTCTCTATAGAGGCGAGCGAGCCGCTCCATGATATAGACGACCTGGGACTCTTCCCGGCTGTTGGAGCGCAGCATGAGCGAAAGAGAGCGGCTGTAGAGGGCTTCGGCCCTGGCCGGATCATGCTTGGCCCTGGTGTTGTACACATCCGCCAACCCGAGAAGCGCCTGGGAAGCTATAAGCGGGTCCCTGGTGGCGATATTCCTCACGAGCTCCCGGGCTTCCTCGAATTTGGCGATCGCCTCCGTATATTTGTCTGATCGTCTCAAGGCGTTGCCGTAGAGCACCAGAGCCATGGCCTTGTCGGCCTCGCTTTCGGGCCGGTCCAGGACCGAGATGGTCGGGGGCAGGAGATGAAGGACTTTACTCGTCTGACCCTGGGCCAGATAGACCTGTGCCAGCTGCAGACGAGCGACACTGGCCTGGGTGCTGGACGATCGGTAAGCGCTGCGGGCTATGGAAAGGGCATGCTGGGCGTCCTCCTCGGCGCCCTTGAGGTCGCCGGTCCGGCGTTTCACTTCGGACAGGGCCTCCAGGGTGGGGACCAGACCGGCGCTTTCCTTGCCTGCTATGCTCGAGCGGGTTTCGATGGCTTCCTCCAGCCGGGCGCCGATCTGGTCGTAACGCTCGGAGAGATTGTCCTTGAGAGAAAGCAGGGCGCGGTTGTCGACCAGGGTGGCGTATACGAGGTTCTTCTCGCCCAGGGCCTCTCTCGCGATCCTGATGGTGCGGCTGAGGACATCCCGGGCCCGCTTGTAGAGACCTTTGTCGATATATGTAACTGCCTGGTCATTGAGCTGGAAGCAATAGTCTTCGATCTCGTCGATACCGGCGGGGTCGTTCTCCACCTTTTTCTCGAGCTGTGCGAAGAGCTTTTCCTCGTTCTTGAATACGTCTTTGTTGTTGGCCTGCTCGACCTGGGCGATTCTCTCCAGGAAATTGTCTGCTTCTTTCTGCCTGCCCATGAGCCGGTAGAGGTCTATGAGGTTGACCATGGCCGGCACCAGGCTGTCTTTCTTCTCTTCGCTGGCGATATTGAAGGCGGTCAGAGACATCTTGTCGGCGGTATCGTAATCGGCGGCATCGATGGCTGTGTTGTAGGCCTTCTCGGCATGAATATAGCGATGCTCCGCCGGCTCGATCAGCCGTCTGATCCGATCCTGGAACACGAATACGCAGGAGAGAATGACGATTGCCGTCAGCCCAGCCACCAGAGCCGGTGGTATGCCTCGACCGCGCTCGGCTCTCGCCCTGATGCGACGCTCGTGCCAGGCATCCAGAGCCTTGCCGACAGTTCCTTTGGGTATGTATGAGCCCACCCGGTCCAGTGCTTCCGAGACCTGCTGCATGGACTGGTAACGGTGCTTGGGATTTTTCGCCATGCACCTGAGGATGATCGACTCGAGTTGGGTGCCGTCCTTGAACTCCGGTCTGAGAGTCGCCAGGGGCTTGGGACGCTCGTGGGTCTGCATGTGGAACGTCTCGTAGACGTTGCCTCCTACCAGGGGCGGCTGGCCCGTGAGGGCTTCGTACATGAGGCATCCGAGCGAGTAGATGTCCGAGCGCAGGTCGATGGGCTTGGCCATGCACTGCTCGGGGCTCATATAGAGCGGGCTTCCCACGATCTCGCCGGTCTGGGTGAGACCGAGCTGGGTGATTGTGTCCGTGTCGGAAGGCATGAGCTTGGCGATACCGAAGTCGAGGATCTTGACATAATCGCTGTCTCCGCCCTTCTCGACCAGGGCGATGTTGCTCGGCTTCAGGTCCCGGTGCACGACTCCCTGCTGGTGGGCATATCCCAGAGCCGAGCAGATCTCTGAGAATATCTTGATGGCTTTGCGAACCGATAGCCTGCCCTTCTCGTCCAGGGTCTCGGAGAGGTTCTTGCCCTCCATATACTCCATGACCAGGCAATGACGCTCGCACTCATCGGTGAAGAAATCGAAAATCTTGACTATGTGCCGGTGCCGGAGGTTGCGGTAGGTCTTCGCCTCCTGCTCGAAGCGCTTCACCCTGGTCTCGTCGGAAAGCAGCTCCGAATGCAGGACCTTCACCGCCACCGAGCGACCGGTCCTGGTGTCGAGAGCCTTGTAGACATTGCTCATCCCGCCCCGTCCCAGATACGAGATTGTCTGATAACGATTGTGCAGGACCGTGCCGATAGCCACCGCATCCGTGCTGCGCGGTAATCGGGACTGGGTGTCTCTGATGTCGTTGGGAGGGCTGGTCATGTCCGGGGAGGGCTTTTGCGGGGATCTGGAGGCCCATATTACTTAGTTCCCAATCTCAGGGAAAACTTAGCGTTTTCGATCGATCGCCTCTTTCAGATATGCGCCTAGCCGGTGCTCTGCAACCCTTCGGCGACCCCATTGATGGACATGAGTACCGTGTCCAGGAGGTCGTCCGGCTCCGCCGAGCCCCCTGGACCGACGATCTTCGAAAGCCGCTTCAGTCCTTCTTCGCTCCTTCCCGACTCTCTCAGCTCTTTGATGAATCGGACCTGCATATAGCTCAGCGGGTCTATATAGGGGTTGCGCAGCTCGATGGAGAGCCGGAGATATTCGGTATTCTCGAGCAGGTGGCTCTGACCGCTGATTGCCAGGACAGCTTTGCGGGCCAGGTCGTATTCCGCCAGGATCCTGGCCATGATTCGCTCCTTCAGGGCACTGTCTTTCACCAGACTGTCGGCATAGTGACCGGCGATTCTCATGTCCGCCATGGCCAGGGAGGTCTCTACTTTGTTGACCAGACCCCGGAAAAAGGGCCAGCTATGGTAGAGCTTTTGCAACATCTCCAGGTCGCTCTGCATGGCCGTGCCGAAACCATACCAGCCGGGCAGCAAGAAACGGCTCTGGGTCCAGGCGAAGACCCAGGGTATCGCCCGCAGATCGCTGATCGCCTTGCTCCCTGCCGTTCGTCTGGTCGGTCGCGAGCCCAGGCGGAGCTGGCCGATCTCGTTGATCGGCGTACATTCCTGGAAGAATTCGACGAAGCCGGGCTCCTCGTACACGAGGCTGCGGTACTCGGCAAAGGCTCTCTGGCTGAGGCGCTCCATGAGAGCCAGCCACTCGGGCTCGTCGATGCCTTCTTCTCTCTGGCGGTTTTCCGCCAGGCTCGACTCGATGACGGCTGCGGCGAGACGCTCGAAATTGGCGACGGCAATGCCATGAAGCGAATACTTCGAGCTGATCACCTCGCCCTGCTCGGTGATCTTTATCCTTCCTGATACTGTGCCTGGTGGCTGAGCCAGGATTGCCCTGTGGGTGGGTCCACCGCCTCTGCCTATGGTGCCACCGCGTCCGTGGAAGAGCCGGAGCTCGATGCCCGAGCGCTCCGCCAGCTCCACAAGCCGCTTCTGCGCCTGGTACAGCTCCCAGTTGGATGTGACGATGCCACCGTCTTTGCCACTATCGGAATAGCCGATCATGATCTCCTGGAGGTTGTCCCGGCTGGCCAGGTAATCGCGATAGACAGGCATGGCAAGAAGGGTCTCGAAGAGCTCCGGCGCCTGGCGCAAGTCGGTGATCGTCTCGAAGAGCGGGACGATGCTAATGCTCCGCTCCGGATAGCGAGATTGATCGTAGACTCCGCATTCATGGGCGAACAGGAGAATGGCCAGGAGATCGCTGGGGCTTTTCGTCATGCTCACAATATAAGTGTCCAGTGCTTCTTTGCCGTAAAGGCTCTCCAGTCTTGCCATGGTCCGGAAAATCTCGATTGTCTCTCTCGTCTCGTCGTCGAAAGGCAGCTCGGCAGGAAAGATCGGCCGTCTGGACCTGATCTCCTCGCTCAACCAGGCGAGCTTGTCCTCCTCGCTCAAACCGGCATAGCCACCGTCGATGAGACCGAGCTCTATGCTGACTGCGTCGAGGGCCTGGAGGTGCCTGCTGCTGTGCTGCCGGATGTCGAGCTTGGCCAGATGGAATCCGAAAATGTCGACCATATGAATCAGGCGGTCGAGATGGCTCATGCTAGCCTGGCAACCGGTCCTGGTAAGAGCTTCCTTGAGCAGATACAGCTCAGCCAGGAAGTCATCCTTGCTCTTATAGCAGGGGCTCTCGTCAGGGGCGCTGGCCAGGGTGCGGCGCAGTTTCTCCTGGACATAGAGAAGCTTGAGGCGGAATGGCTCGAAGCGGTAGCGCTGGTAGTAGCGCTCGTGGATCTCGGGATACTCCTGTTGATCCAGATCCAGAGATGCGAAAATCGTCTCGTCTACCGGTACCACATTCGATGAGTGGCTGACCTGATTGAAGAGGGCGTCCAGGGAGTCGATATATTTTTTCAGGATGACCTGGCGTTGAAGCTCGAGAGTCTTTATCGTGACTGCCGTCGTGACATATGGGTTGCCGTCGCGGTCGCCTCCGATCCACGAACCGAATGTGGTGAATGTCATCGGCTCTGTCTGCAGGACTCCCAGATCGCGGCATCGTTGAAGCAGCTCTTCGTGCACTTCCAGAATCGCATCGATGACCACGCTGTCGAAAAGATAGAGACCGTATCTCACCTCATCGATAACATCGGGCTTGAAATAGATAATGTGGTCGGAGAGCCAGAGAGATTCCACCACCGAGGAGAGGCGCTCCTCGATCTGCTCTTGCTCTCTGCGGGTCAGGGGGGGATGGTCGCGGAGATAGAGCTGTCTCGCCATCTCGAGCTGCTTGACCAGCACCGTGCGCCGGGTAATCTCCGTAGGGTGAGCGGTGAAAACTATCTGGATGTCGAGATCGGCCAGGATGCCCTTGAGCTTCTCCCTGCTCTCCGGATCGAGATCCGCGAATAGAGCATCGAGGGAGCCCGTCTGGATACTATCCGGATTGTCCGTCTCTTTCTGGGCTCGTCTTCTCAGCCTGTGATTCTGCTCGGCCATATTGATCAAGTCGAAATAACAGAGAAATGCCTTGATCAATTTGCCGGCGGTCTTCATATCGACCCTTGCTGTGATCTCGGCGAGCCTGGCGCCGAGTTCCTCGGCGGTGTCGCGATTTTCCGGATCGAGACGGTGAATGGATTTCGATATGGCTCTAATCTCCTCGACCAGAGCCAGGACATCGTCGCCTTCCAGCCTTGCGATTGTCTCGCCCAGCATGAATCCCAGTCGCCTGACATCATCTCTGAGCGGTTTGTTTCTCTCCAGCAGGCGGCTTTCAGCTTTGACCACGGGCAACCTCCCCTCGTTCGGTAATCAGCGCAGTCCGGCTTTTCTCTGTCGCTCTTCCCAGTCTCTCAACTTCTTCACAGCTTTGTCGAAATCGGAGCTGTTGGCGAAGAAGCTGTGTGCTCCATCATTTCGATCCGGGTCCCGAACATAATAGATGTAATTGGTCGATGCTGGTGCCAGAGCCGCTTTCAGTGAAGAAAGCCCGGGATTGCCGACCGGCCCCGGGGGGAGTCCCCGGTATTTACGAGTATTGTAGGGCGAGTTCAGATCCAGGTCGCTCTTGTAAACTATACCGTCATCTTTCCACTTGCCGGCCAGCTTGGATGCATAGACCACTGTGGAGTCCATGCTGAGCTTTATCCCTTTGCGCAGGCGGTTATAGATCACCGAGGCCACCAGGGGCCTCTCCGAGGCGAGCTTGGCTTCGGTCTCGATTACCGAGGCGGCGGTGACCACCTGGTGTGCCGGTATCGATGCGGCCCGGGCTGTTTTTTCCAGATGTTTCGACCAGACGCTCTTGAAGCGGCTTACCATGGATCGGACCAGCTCCGGTGCGGTGGTGTCCAGCTGGACGAAATAAGTGTCCGGGAAGAGATAGCCTTCGAGATTGGCTGCTCCGGGGTCGATGTCCTTGATCGAGGACGTTTCTTTGAGCAGAGCCAGGGCTTCTTTCTCGCTGATTTTGAGTGAAGGGATGGCGGCCATGGCTCGGGCGATGTCGAATATGGTCCAGCCTTCCACCACTGTCAGGCGCCCATGCTCTTCGCCGCCCCGGGCGAGGATCTCGAGGACTTGCAGGGGCGTTACCGGCGAGGGGAATCGATAGTCGCCGGTGCGCACCACCAGTGATGGCTTTTGCAACTTCAGATAGAGCCGGAGTGGCAGTTTGCTTTCTAAAATCCCTTCCTGCTCGAGGGTTGAGATGACATGGTCGGTGCTCTGGCCGCGGGATACCGAAATAATCTTTTCACTCTTCCCGTGCGCGTGGCTGACGCTCAGGCTGTTCCACAAATAATAGCCAGCAACCCCCAGGGCGGCCAAGAGAATAAAGACGAAAGCGATAAGCAAGCCGAGAAGCCGCGTCATAAGCCACTATCCAGGGACATTTGCCACTGGTCTCCGTCCTTGAAAAGGAGTATCCGAGTTTTCTTGAGGTATACAGGCTTCCGGTGGCTGGTATCATCGGCGATGCCGGCAATCTTGCCGAGGTCGAAGGTCTCCGGTCTGCGGGCGGCGTAAAAAGGCTTGCCGTCCTTTCGCGAGGCGATCACGCGGCCGCCTTCGATGGAGAGCTCGAGTTCTCCTTCATCGTAGCAGTCGATTTCCAGCCGTCCCAGGATAGCGATTTCGTTATTCAGGCAGCTCCTGTAATAGTCGGAAGACTCCGGTCGATAGCGGGATTCATCTTTGAGAGCCGGGGCGAAGAGCTTTCGAATCCCGGCTATGTCATGCTCGCGCACGGCTGCCAGATAACTGTCCACCAGGCCCCTTATCGCATGCCTGTCGCTTTCGATCAGTTTGAGTCCGGACCCGCCTCCTGGCTCCTCGACGATGTTGAAGGCTACCTCTGATTCCAGGCTCCGGACTTCGCCTTCTCTGGCTGTCATGGTCAGACTCGCTATCTTCTCCTTCTTTGGCCCGGGAGCACGTCGCTCCAGGACCGCCCTGAGAGCGCCCCGGGGATCGGGGTCGGGTCGGCAGCGGACTTTCAGGGTGTTGAGACCGGCTCTCATTTGCTTGCTGACATCCAGGGGCACCATCACCGAAAGCGAGGGTCCGCCCAGAACCTCGCAACCATTCAACCGAACTTCCTGAATGCTCTTGCACCTGCCGGATAGACAGAGTATATACCTCTCCTCCTCGGCGGCCAGTGCCGGGGTGTTCGCACCCGCGTTGAAAACCGTGAGCAAGAGCAGGATCGAGGCTGTTCGCATGGGATCAAAAGGTTAGCACGTAAATCGGTTTCATCAGGAACTCATCTACAATTAAAACGTCTTCGTGTACTGGAAGTTCACTCATGCAAAATAGCCGTACTGCAAGATTTATTTCAGCCCTGGTAGGCCTGCTGGTGATTTTCTGCCTGCCGGTAGCCGTGGACGCTGATGCGGAAAGACCGGTGACGTCTATCAAGCTCCGGGTCAGCAGACTCGACGCGGGCACAGCGGTCCCCATGATCGATACCGGGGCGATGAAGCAGAGCGGTAGCCAGTCTGTACCTCCCGAAATGTTTCGGGCCTGGCTCGAGAAGAGTCATCCGCAGTTCGCCCTCCAGGCCGGCCGCCTGGGCAGAGACGAGATAGTCGTGGTCAAAGGGATGTGGGATAACTCGGCCAAGACTCTGCAAAAGCTTGGCATCACCCACAGGCGCATCGGGGAGGGAGATCTAGCCGATTTCGATCTTCGCAACACCCGCCTGGTGATCGTCGATTGCGCCGGCGAGATCGATCGCAGGGCCTGCCAGAAGCTGAGAGATTTCGTGGCCCGGGGCGGCTATCTGCTCTCCACCGACTGGGCTCTCGACAACTTCCTCTCCACCACGTTCAATGAATATGTCGCCTGGAACAAGGCAGTCAACTCGAGAGCGGTCTACGATGCCACCGTCTCTGATGCCGACCCGGTGCTCATGTCTTACGCGGTCAGCCACGCTCCCTGGAAGCTCGATCGGGAGAGCCATCTGATCCGGGTGGTCAATCGTGACGCCGTCCGGGTGCTGGTGCGGAGCTTCGACCTGGCCGCCGAAGATCCCGACAGGCTTGGTGCCCTGGCAGTCACTTTTCCGTTCGGCCGGGGATATGTCCTGCACATGCTCGGTCACTTCGACAATAATTCCGGGATTCCTTTCGGGAACAAGCTACCGGACCCGGCGCCGGTGATCAATATCAGTCTCCGTCAGGCTCTGGCAGCCAACTTCGTTGTGGCCGCCTTGAACGGCACGAGAATCCGTACCAGGCACAGTCCCTAATAACCGGTGCTGCCGCCGCCGAAGAGGGCTCTGATTCCAGTATTGAGCAGAGAACTTCCCATGCTCTGCTGCACTGGATAGCCGTAGGGGCTGCCATAGGGACTGGCACCATAGCCATAGGGGCTGGTCATGCCGTAGCCGTAAGGGTTGCCATAGGGACTCACCGATCCGTAGCCATAGGGGTTGTAGCCGTATGGGCTGCCGTAGGGATTGACCGAGCCATAGCCATAAGGGTTGGCGTAAGGCTGACCGTAAGCAGTACCGTAGGGGCTCCCCATGTAGCCGGGATTGCCCATCATCTTGTTGATCGCATAAGCGCCTGCGACCGGAGCGGCGACCCCCAGGCCTTTGCCCAGTATCTTGCCTATCGTCCCGGCCGCGCCTTTGACCATACCACCGCCGCCGCCGCTACCCGAAGAGCCGTCGTCGAAGCTGCCCTGCTGGGCGCCCCACTGGGAGCCAGAGTCGCCTGAGGACCCCGGCGATCCCGCCGATCCGGACATATCCTGGAGATAGCTTCCCGGCGGCTGGCTTGCCTGCCCGGAGCTTTCAGACCCTGTGCCGGAGGACACGGATTCGCTTTTTTGAGCGTTGCCGAAATAGGTAGGTTGTTGCTGGTAATTCTCTTGCTGGTAGCTTTGTTGATAAGCGGGCTGTTGATAGCCCTGTTGCTGAAAAGCTTGATTGCTCTGATCGTAGCCATAGCCTTGCTGCGCCGTAGCTGCCATCTGGCATACCAGAAAAGAGGCAGCCAGAGCCGTCAGGGAAGCGATGACCGGTTTCATTGGTGGAATCTCATTAGTAATAAGCTCAGAATAGTCTTAGCATCCAGGGATGTCAATAGAAGAATAGGTTTAGGATAAGGGCGTTTCTGATTAACCCGGGGAGACAATGAACCAACAACTTAGCGCCCAGGCCATGCAGAGCCTCAACGAAGCAGACAAACTCACTGCCAAGGCGAAATTCTATCTCGAGCACGATCTCCTGGAGAAGTCCCTTGGTTTCTACCGCGAGGCCCTCGAGAAGAGGGAGGCGGCGCTCGGCGAAGAAGAGGCCGGAGTAGCGGATCTCCATTACCATCTCGCCCTGGTCAATATGGAGCTGGAGCGGTTCGATAGAGCCCATGAGCATTTCGACAGGGCTACGGCGATTTACGAGAAGCTCTATTATCCGGAGCACTTTGCCCTGGGACCGGTAGCTTCCAGTGAAGCCACCTGCTTCTTGCGCGAGGGCAAGCTGGAGGACGCAGAGAAAGCCTGTCTCAAAGCCCACGGTATTTTCGGCAAGACGCTCTCCGGCGAGCACAGGCTCGCCCTGGAGGCTGCCTACAAGCTTGCCACCATCCAGAGGGCATTGGGAAAAGGAGCCGATGCTCTGAAGCTGTTCCAGAGAGTGATGAAAGCGGTGGATACGCCTCTCGGTCCCCTGGAGGAGTTCAAATTCCTGGAGGCGATGATCCAGGAGGAGCAGGGCGCCGCCGAGCCTGCCGAGAAGGCATACAAAGAAGCTATCGACCTTTTCGCCAGACGCCGTAGCCTCTCGAGGCTGGCTGCCTGTCTGGAAAAATATGGCGAGTTCTTGAAAAAACAGGGTCGCGACAAGGAAGCGGAGCCGGTTCTCAAGCAAGCCGAATCGTTCAAGGAGCAGGGCCGAGGCCTGTCGCGCTCCCAGGACATATTCCCTTCGACATTGCTGAGAGCCTGATCGAAGCTCGCCCGCTTACTGATTGAGACCTTCCGGAAACTCGGCGGTGCTTGCTGCGGAGAAAGTCATCTGGGCGGGCGGTCCGAGACCGGGCACGCCTCCGATCCAGGGAATCATGCTCATATCCATGAATGGTCCGATGGTATAAGTGGCATCCACCCGGTACTCATAAGTATTGGCGGTGGGGTCGGCTGTACCCGAAATCGGTGTGTTGACGGTGAATTGAGTTACCGGACCGCCACCATATGGAGTTGCCACCACCGAGAGATTGATCCCGCTACCCCCGGCTCCGCCGACTCCCTGGAGCTTGGCGAACTGACCGAAGCCGCTAGCCTGGAAATAGTTGCTCTCGGTCTGCACGACATTGAGAGCCTCGGTGAATGTCGCCTGAGTGCCGGCCCTGCTTGCGCACTGCTTGGCGGCGAGATAGGCGGTGCCGACGCCGCAGGCGAACATGATCAGGTTGATCAGCGGAAACAGGATGACCAGAAAGAAGATTATCAGCGCCGGCGCGAATTCCGCTGCCGCATGACCGGAACCTCTCTGACTTCTCAGCTTGCGAATGTGCACAGATACACCCCCCGGGTCGATCGCCTGATTCAAGGCCCTTATTTCGTTTATACCATAGAGATCGGAAGACGAACCCAGAAGCTGTGTCGATCCGCTCCTTCCTTCTCGTTCAGGGTGAGGGTGCCATGGTGCAGCTCGACGACATGGCGGACCATATCCAGATTAATCAAGCCTATGCCGGTCAAGGTCCAGTCGTCTTCAGGGTCGATGACCTGACTAGCTTCCCTGTCCGCATCTCGAACGTAGGAGACGGTGACATCGGCCCAGCCGTCGGCATCGCTTGCTTTGACTTCTATGGAAGATTGGTCCGCGGCCCTTGCTATGGCTGCCCGGACGATATTGGCGAAGGCCTGCGGAAGCCGCTCGTCATCGGCGCTCACATTGATGCTCTCGATTTTTCTGTCCAGGGTTATTCCGCGCTCTTCCCCGAAAACTTTCACCATTTCGAGGGATTGCTCGAGAAGAATGCCCAGATCGCAACGGCGAGGCTGGATGACTATGGTTCCCGACTCGTAGCGCTCGAAATCGAGAATGTTGTTGATCATCAAAGTCAGTCGCTTGCAGTTCCGCTCGGCGATCACCACCACGTTGCGCACGCTGTCACCGAGCTTGGTGAGCCTGCCCGACTTGAGTATGGCGAGAGCGCCGTTGATCGCTGTAAGCGGCGAACGGAGATCATCGGTGACCCGCTTGATGAACTGCTGTTTGAGGGTGTTATATGATTCGCGGTCTCTGGCATCCGAGATGATCAGTACTGTCCTGTCACCCTTTCCCTCGCATCTTTCGGCCTGAATATCCACCGGAATGACATCGCCTTCTGAATGTCTCGCCAGTCCCCTGACAACACTTTCCTGGCTGGCGGCGATGAGATGTTGGAGGCTGTTGTCTTCTCTGTCGAAGGAAAGCAAGGTGCCGATCTCGGCTTCCTTGATCTGCTCCAGGGAGCGGCCGAGCATCTGGGTCGCACGCTTGTTGGCAAGCTCGACTCCATCCGGTCCGACCACGAGGATTCCGGCGAACTTGTTGGCAAAGAGTGCTTTAGACAGCGAGTCCAATTGATCCGTCCTTCTTTCCGATCAAGTGATTGTATAGCAAGAGCCCACTGCCCGTCTCAATGACAACCGCGCCTAGTTCGTCTGGTCTTGCTGCTCGTGGAACTCACTCTGATGTCTGGCGCTCTCGCTTACTTCGTATTCCTTGAGAAGGTTGTCGGTCTTTTCCTGGTACGACCTGGCGGCTGTCTCCCGACCCGTCTGGGTGAGGAAATCGGCATAGCTGTTGTAGTACTCGGCCTTCTCATACTTCGGTATCTGGTGGCATTTCTCCGCCAGTCTTATGGCCTCCAGGATATTGGGCTCGGCCCTGTCGAATTCGCTGCGGTCTCTCTGCCACTGCCCGAGCTTGAGAAGCGTCCTGATGTATTCCGGCGAGTCCGCCAGAGCTTTGCCCTGGGACTCGGCGTAGAGTTTGCGAATCCGGACAGCATCCTCATAGAGCTTGAGCCTGTTGACCAGCTGAATGCGGTCGACCTTGCGAAGGCATTCGGCATACTGGAGCTTGACGCTGGCCAGCCCGATGAAGCGATCGCTGTACACCTCGGTGAGTACCTTGTCTGCTTTGCCCAGGAGTCTAGCCTCAAGCTCGTAGTCTCTGACGGCGTCGAGGCGCCGGGCCATCTCGACGATGGCCAGCACGGACCCGGCGAAATTGAGAGTGGGGTCGTCCCGGAAGTCCTTCGGATCTTTCCCCTGTTTCTTGATCTGAGCGATCCGTTTTTCGGCGGCCTCGATCTCTTCCAGGGCATTCAGGGATCGATTGCGCCAGCGCTCCTTGTCCAGCTCCATTATGGTGGTGACACCGAGCTCCGACTGCTTGGTCATGCCGAGCAT